>Ga0209489_103015_pt1 | contig 33412 bp, 27 predicted proteins | sample SiratrowhiteBW_FD_187527 | JGI IMG/M metagenome (GOLD analysis project Ga0209489, IMG submission 187527) | Root nodule microbial communities of legume samples collected from California, USA - Siratro white BW (SPAdes) (version 2) | ecosystem: Host-associated > Plants > Roots > Nodule | place...
GTTTTTTTTTTGTTTTGTTAACTGTTATTATTTTTTATGTTTTGTAAAAAAAATGGATAAATTCAAACCTCTTTTTATTTGTTTTATTATTTATTATTTTTTTAATAAAAACCTAAACTAATCAAGTGTATATATTTTTTTCTATTTATTATTTTCTTCATTTTTTTTATTTTGATTATTCATTTAATCGTAGACACATTTTTTATTTTCTTAATTTTAGTTTATTTACCTGGACGAAATCGAGTGTTGACAGGCATGCTTTGTTGAGGTCGGTGTAGTCAGTGCACATTCTCCACTTGTAGCTCGGTTTCCTAACCAGCACCACATTAGCTACCCATGTGGTGTAATGAGCCTTCAAGATAAATCCTGCTTGCAGCAATTTGTCAGCCTCTTCTCGTGCAGCCACCCTCTTCTCCTCCCCTAGCTTTCTCTTCTTTTGGACAATTGGTCTGGCATCTTTAAATGTTGATAACCTATGCGTGATAATAGCCGGATCTATGCCCGACATATCTGCAGTAGTCCATACAAAAACACTTGCATTTCTCTAGAGGGTATGGCTGAGCTGGTCGACATCTTCTCTAGACAGAGATGTGCCTATCTAGGTGCCCTGTCTTTTCCCATTAAGGGCACATATTAAGTTTCCTTTTTGGGTTCCACCCTAACTTCCTCCAGCCTAGGGTCCAACTTTGTCATTGCCACCACATGGCTTTTTTTTGAAACTCTTTTTCTACCCTGCTTGACCTTTGACCCCGAGGTTGGATTCTAAGACTCGCAGCGTAACATTCCCAGACTGTTTTCTGATTGACATGCACCGTGATGATGTTGCCTACAGGAAAAGGAAACTTCATGGCCAAATGGGGCGTTGACACTATTGCCCCTAACAGATTCAATGACAGCCTTCCCAAAAACACGTTATACGACATGTTCGCATCTATCAGCAGGTAACATATCTTTACGGTTTTAGATTTTAACTCCCCTCTCCTCCAAACTTAGTGTATAGGTCAATATAACCCTTGGTGTCTACCCGCTCTCCTAAGAACCCTATTATCTGGTCCTCATATGCCTGTATTTCATTGTTTGGAATATGCAACTTCTTGAAGGTGCTCCAATATAACACGTCAACTGAGCTACCTTGGTCTACTAGGATTTTCATAATCGAGAAGTTTTCGACCTCAACCGTGATTACAATCGGATCATACTGGAATGGATCAATCCCTTTGAAATCTGCATTGGTGAACGTGATTGGTGGCATCCTTCACCAAATAGACACCGACACCACGTTTACTAGTTGCACAACCCTTAAGTGTTTTTTCCTAGCCGAGGCTGACGATCCTCCTCCAGCGAATCCCCTAACTATAGTATTGATGACCCCCCTAACACGTGTATTCTAATTCGTGGGTTAAGTTGATGTCTGTTGTGGGGTTCTTGCCCTTTCTCCTGTCCTTCTTCTGGGTTTCCCTCGTCGCTCCCTTCTTCGTTCAAGGGCTCGTTGTCTTCTTGTCGTTCTGGACTGTCCGTGCACAAACTGTCTCAGGTGGCTTGCCTGAATTAACTCTTCAATCTTATCTTTCAACACTATACATTCATCTGTGGTATGTCCATAGTTCTGATGGGAGCGACAGTGTTTAGTGGTGTTAGCATTTCTAGGAGTTGCTGCCCTTCTCTGGGTGGGCAAGAGATCTGTACTGAGAGCTTCCTCAAGTATCCCCCTCTGTTAGCATTAAGGGGTGTATAATTCGCGAACTTGGGTAGTCTAGCTTCCCTTGGTCGTGCCGGTGGTGGTGGGAAGAAAGGTTTTTCCTTCATCCTAACCTTGTCCTGCTAGTGATGGGTGACTTAGTGTTCTGACTTCATTTGTCCCCCAAAGTCCCTTAGCTCCTCCAGGCTCATAAAATTAGCTGCTCTCACCCTCATCTCATTCATGTTAAGGGCCGATTTCTTGCACAGATTATTGGCAAAAGGTTCGGGCCGAAGAGTCGTAACCATGTGGTGGAGGGCAACCTCCGAGTTGAGATTCCGGATTTGTAGGGTGAAATGGTTGAACTGATCCATAAATGCCCGAAGGGATTCACTCTTCCCCTGCCTGATATTGACGAGGGCGATGGAAGTCAGATGGTGAGGTCTGCTTGTGGCGAATTGAGTGGTGAATAAGCTCACAAAGGTCTTGAAAGAGTCGATAGAATACGGTGGGAGCTTAGTGAACCAACTTAGCACCATCCCCTTCAAGCTGTTAGGGAATACTCGACACATGATAGCTTCACTGGTAGTGAACAATTCAATATTAGTGGTGTACACATCAATGTGTTCGTCAGGGTCGGTGGTGTCGTCATATCGGTCAATGGACAACCCTCTCCACTTAGCTGGCAATTCTACATTTATGATTCAATCTACAAACGGGTGGCGTCTTTCGTTCAAGCTTGAGGTTTCACTTGTCTAGTAAGATACCTCGTCCTCCTTTATAGGATTTGTAGTGTTCACTTTCGAGCGACCTGATATGGTGATCACTTTTGTTTTCTCTGCTTTGTCACCCAGCAGCTTCTTCTTCATCTTCTCGTTTTCCTGTTTGAGGGTGCGCAGGTTCTGCTCATTCTGTTCTCTCAAGATACGGGGATCATCTTCATTCTTCTGTCTGGTTGCTCATATTTCCTCTTCTCCTCTCTGTTTCATGTCTGCCATCTCGAACTGCAACAACAAAGTCATCAGATCTGTACAAGCCATCACCTTTTCCAGTCTTTGCTCGCCTACTTGACTACGGGTAGATACCATCCAGGTTCTTTACATCACTCTTCAGGCCCCACGGTGAGCGTCAATTGTTCTTACACAGATCTTAGGGATCTTTAGGATCAGCCTAGGACCGCCCGAATGGTTTCCGCCCTCCTGTCAAAGATACACTTCGCTCCAATATCTATTCTTTCAACTCGATCTTCGTTTGCTCTGTATCCCCCCACGTCCGGTTGATGCTCGCCCAAGCCACAAGGGGGGGTGTACCTGCGATTACACTCTGATGCTCAAGTAAGTATGTGGTTATCGGAGTAAAGGTAACTTGAACTTAGTTTTCACATATCTTTGACCTTGCTCATCCTTGTATTTATAAAGTTTATGCATGACTTGAAACTTACGTTATGTCAACTTTTGTAGACTGTCTTGACAGAGGTTGCGTGTATGCTTCAACTACTGAGAGTCTCTTATAGGCAGTAGACCTTTCGGCCAAGGCCGACAAGTGCTCCCTCCTAACTCAAAAACTGTCTCATGGTGTTGATTAATAACCTTAGGAGATAAGTAGTCGTCCTAATATTGGACAAAACACTAAGCATTTTTTGATGATAACTAATACTCTTGGACGACAAGTAGTTTCCCTGAGCTGGATAGTACACCTAGAAATGTTAATTGGAGGAAATCCTAAGAGATATCCATTTTGAAAAAGTGTTAGGTAGAAAATTCAAGAGACTAGAAAGATGGAAAGGAAAACAACTTTATTTTGTCATAGATTTTTTTTATAAAGTTTATTTTTTCTTTTTTAAATGCTTACTGGGTGGGGAATAAAACTAGAAAATTATAGAGATATTTTTTGTGGGGATGAGAATATAAAGGAAAGAAAATTGCATGGATTAAATGGAAAGTGTATGGAAGCTGAAAGAAGAGGTAAACTTCGAGTAAAAGATTTAAAGTTATTTAACATAACTCTTTTAGTCAAATGAAAATGGAGGCTCACTACAGAAACACAAATTGTGTGGAAAGATTTAGGTATTGGAATCTAAGCATGGGTCATTGGAGAAGCTTAAATGATGGATATAGTGATCATGAGAGAGGTATCTAAACAAGGAGAAGGAGGAAAGTGGTTTGATAATAGTGTGTTACAAAATGTTGGAAAAGGTACAATGAATAGCTTTTGGGATGATAGATGGACTCATGAATCTCCTCATATCCATAGATTCCCAAGAGTTTGTCAACTCAACGTTCAAGGATGCAAAATTAGAGAAGCTAGGTTATTGGAATGAAAATGCATGGGAATGGACAAGAGAAAGATTTAGATGGGAAAAACCTAAATTATCCCTCTTCATGCAAGATGTCATAGGAAATACAAGGGAAATAATGATAAATAGATATGGAATGAGGATGAAAAGAGGATTTACACTATCAAATTAGCATATAACAAACTCCAAACTAACGTTAGTGAGAAAATAGTAAATTTTATAAATCATTTTATAAAACAAAATCATTGATATCAACTAAACATTTTGCACGGAGGGGGATACTAAATCGAGTGGCAGCAAGAGACAATTTGCATTATATAAGAGTAATACTAGTAAATATGATGTTATTTGCGTATTAATTCAGGAAATAACTGATCATTTGTTCTTTATATATAAGGTTGCAAGCTATGTGAGGAATATGTGTAGCAAATGGGATAGGATTACAACAATACACCGTATCAAAGAAATACCACATTTTTAAACATTTTTACCTCTTGAAATTAAATAAAAATAAACATAAAATCTAGAAATGTATGTGGATTGCTATAATATTGAATTTGTGGAATTAAAGAAACAAACTTTTTTTTTTACTAATGAGAGGGTAGATGGTGAGGAGGTGTTTAATCTAACAAAAATGAACAGTTGGACATAGATAACATAAATTTTCAAATAGTAAAATTATCTTATTCTGATTATTGCTTCTGCCGAAATGATTTGCCTAAAATCCATGTAAAAAATAGGTCATGATGAGAAATTGTAATTCTGGATGGATTCAGAGTCAAGCATGAGTGAGAAAAGCATGATTATTGTTATGAAAACCAATTTAGGATCGTAAGTAAATAAATATTGTAATTTTATCTGAATGAGTCTCAAAAGTGAAATTTAAGCCTATTGAAATGCCTCATCTCTATTAATGTGGAATCTCTAACACATTCTCTCACACCGAGACTCGTGCGTGAGACTATGGGTGGTCCGATAGTGACCCGATAGCGGGTGGCCTGATAGGTCCAACAATCTTGCTAGGATAGGTTTTGATACCATCTCAAAGGTGGACTTTAAGTCTAACTCAACCTTATAAAACCGGCTTGTAAAATTGAGTTTTGTAATCATTTATAAACTATTTAAAGGTCTCATTTCTATTCGATGTGGGATCTTCAACTATGAGTAATATATTTTGTATTTGAAAATCAATAAATTGATGTGATAGTGAGTTGGATGAATTTATACCATAAATAATGCGCATGTGATCACAACAATATTGAAAGCATAAAAAGAGAGTAAGTTAAGGCTAATCCATGTATATTGGGATAATGATACTCAAAGAGTGGTAACATAAGATGTTAGTTTTAATTATATATATATATATATATTATTTTTTTGCTTTGTAAGTGAAAAATTATATCATTTGGAGAAAAAGTACAAGACTGTAACTTAAGAATGTGCACAATTCATCAAAGGAATCTTAAAAATAAATTGTATAGCTTTGCTTATTTATTTGGTTTTTTATGATCAGTGCCATAGATTGAAGATAGACAGAACCTAAATCACCAATGGTAGCATACTATGTTGAGATCACTACAAATAGCTCTACAAGTGGTAGGAAAAGCTTGTACTATGATATGTTTTATATGTTTTATAAGAATAATTGTGTTACAATCTAGAAAGTTGTTATGCATATATGTGTCATGCTATGTGAAGGAATGCTTAGATAACAAAGTCACAATTATATGCATCTTACAATATTATGAGGTTTTGTTATTCTTTAGTGCATTTTTGAATCATTTTATTTGAAAGGTTATATATCTATGTTTTGTTGTACTTTATATACCGCGTGCACATTGGGCTCATGATAGACTTGGATCATAATGTTATGCTAAAAATTACGATCATAATAGAGTTTGAGAGGAAACTAATAATAACTTAAGTGATATTGTACGTGTCGGGCGTGGTAAGAAGAGACAAAAAGTGCTGACATAATATTCAAGACAAAGTTTGGGAAACCAAGTCAGCTGGTGGAACCAAGTTTAAAGATTGTATCAGTTATTGCAAGGTTAATGTAGTACTCTCAGATATGTCAAGACCAGGGTAAGTAAAGGTTGTAATCTCAAATATTTTTTTCTTTGTATATAGACACTCTTTATAAATGGGTTTAGGCATCCGATTAGTGCTCCAATATATATCACTTTTTTTTTCAAATAAAAATATTGAAATATGAATCTTCTTTAGATGTAATTGTGTGAAATTAGAAGTTTTACTCTCATAAGCTGCTGCTAATCTTATTTTCATCGAAGTCCTATATATGCTTGGATAAATCTAATGCAGATGTTCCAAGGAAAACAAATTTTTAGTCTAAATCCTTCATTTAGATACATCCAATGCAAATATTTGGAAGATGCTGTTTAGTCAAAAATCCTAAGGAAGTCCTTGTACACCGTAAAATGTTTATACATTCCCTTGTGGTTTATTCATCCACTTTTGACTTTTCTTTCCACATCTTTTCGTTCTTTTATTTAGTTCATTCCTTTTCAGTTTTCATTTCTGAACATGTCGGATATCAATTAGTTTGCGTTAGTAAAACGTTTTGTTGATATAATTTTAATATTCTATTTGATTAATTCATAGAACGAGTTAGATTAAGATTGTGTGAAAAGTTGACATTTAATTATTCGGCACATGTCTCAATATTCAATGTGTTTAAACTGAGAGGATTCATCCCGTTTAAACCAGGCTCAGGTTATAATATATAGGGCAACTTAATTTGCATACCCAAAATACCAAGTCATATTATATATATAATCAACTCTTTCTTTCTCTAAGTCTATTTTTTATTTTATTTTAATCACAGTCAAGTGATATTGAATTAGTTTAATCCATTCAATCTAGTACAAACTAATTATTTTTGCAAAGAATCTGAAATTCACAAAAGACAATATCATCACTTGCCTTCTGACATGAAGTATATTACTTACACACAACACATGATTATCCAACATTAAAATCAATCCTTTGGCTGTATTCAGATCTATTTTAACATTATAACTTCTCAATGACATCAGGAAATGGGACAGCAAGCTCGGTTTGGAGAGAAAAAAAATGATGGTAAACAACTAGTAAATTAATGCGCGGACCTAGATTGGGTTTGGTCCATTTTTTTATTTATTTTTTGGTTGTTAATTTAGGGAACTATTAGATGAAACGCGTTTTAGTTTATATATAATTCCCAAAGAAACTGAAGACTGTGCTCTGAGTTGTGAGTGCTTAATTATTTTTCTGGGATTTGAAGAAACTCTAAAGCCTAATCTTTAATTAGGAGATGGTGAGAGCTCCTTTCTATGACAAAAATGGACTGAAGAAAGGTGCATGGAGTAGAGAAGAAGATGATAAGTTAAGAGCTTATGTTCAGAGATATGGTCACTCTAACTGGCGTCAACTCCCCAAGTTTGCAGGTATTATTTTGTAAGATCATGATCAATGCGTAGTTTATACAGGTTATTATTGATATCGATTAATAAACCAAAAAAATCAAGCATTGATTAATCTTGAACTGTGTAGTTAATTGGTGATTTATAATGCTATAATATTCTGATGAGGTTTCAACTTTGCTTGTATTTTGTTGCAGGTTTAGCAAGGTGTGGGAAAAGTTGCAGACTTCGTTGGTTGAATTACTTGAGACCAGATCTAAAACACGGGAACTACACCCCAGAGGAAGAAGAAATAATCATCAAATTACACCAACGATTTGGAAATAGGTATAGTTTTGAGAATTCATTCGAAATTTCTATTCTGGGTTCACAATCCATGCATATATTCCGGATTTTGAGACATTTCTGACAAAAAAATAAAATCATTCGAATGATTTTTTTGCTTTCATTAGTTGATTATACCATCACTGTTACACGTGTTTAGGGTAAGTTCTGTCTAATCGAATTCAAAAGTATCAAACAAAATCAGAACGTGTCTCCATTTTTTTCACACTTGATTAAACTTCCTATATTTGATTTTATATATCTTTTGTTCTTTTTTCTTCTTGAACCTGTGATTCAACTTGAACTTTGGAAGCTAAGTAAGATAGAAGTCAACGGAAACTTAATCTAAACCTGATATGCCATCTTTATAGAATTTTAATATATAGTGTTGACTTTATAGATGGTCTTTGATTGCTGAAAAACTTCCTGGAAGAACCGACAATGAGGTAAAGAACTATTGGAATAGCCACCTAAAAAAGAGCTTGAAGAGCAATGAAATCACACCATCTGAGTTGAAGTTCAAGCCAGGTGATAATAACTATAGTTTTGAAGGAAATTTGAATGAGACTCGTGAATATGAAAATTCTGAAAACCTAGGTGGCAATAGTGGTAATATCTTCCCTCATATTCTAGAAAGTTCATTGGCCATTTCCACAGAAACATCAGAAGGAGACAACTATTCGCTTACCACCAATGCTGAAGAAGATGGTGTTCCTGCATTAATGTCACACAAAGAATTCAGTGGCGATTTTTGGTCTGAGCCGTTCCTCGTAGACGATAGTCTAGATACGTATAAAGATGAGATTTGCAGTGGTAAAGGAATGGCATTGTTAATTCCAAACTTCGATGGCGCATATTTGTTGTAGAAAATTGTTAAGAGACTGCGTCCCATTTTCAAGTTGTTATAGTACATGAGAAAGAACATTGCGACCACAAATAGTTAAGTGATTTTAATTTGAGCATTAGTGTGTGTTAATTATATGTGATCCTATTATACTTTTGGTGTAACCTTGACAAAAGTGTCACGCCATTGTAATTAATATATATATATATAATGGTATAATTTAATTAGGATAAAATATGATTGTACTTTATGATTATTTACAAAAATATTTGTAATAAATAGAGTAAATACTTTTTATTTTATTTGGAAATGGATAACTAGATTTTATCTCAATATAATTAGAATGTGGGTATTAATTATTATAATATACCCAATCCACTCCACCTTACATACTAATAATAATAATAATAATAATTACTATTATTATTATTATTACATATATATATATAATATAAAATAACTTACGCTTACTTTTAAATTTTATTTTACTTTATATTATCAATAATGAAGTGACACGTGTACTTTAAATTTCTCTTATGAAAATATTAATATTTTTTTGAATATTAATTTTTTCTCTCTTTATTAATATATATTTAATAATTATTGGATGAGTGACACATGTAAAGGATGAAAGGTCTACATTCTCAAACCTAATTACATGCCTAAAACTCTATTATCTACAACACAATACCCTCACACGAAATCATATTGTCTATGTAGTAAGATGTTTTAATTAAAGTAAACATAAATTAATCTAACTAGATACACTACAAGAAAAAAGTTATTTAGATATCAATATTTAGCTATCAAATGAAATGGTTGTTAATTGTGACCAAAATAGTCACCAAATTAAATTTTCGTTACTAAATAACTATAAAATAGAAGTAATGATTGAATTTAGTGACCAATTAAGTCAAATAATTGGTATCTAACATTAGATACTAAGTTTTAGTGACATATGCCACCATTATATTCTAAATTGGTATCTGATTAAGTTAGAGACTAATTTAGAATCTAATAATATAGGTCACTATAACCTTGATAGCTAGTGTTAGATACCAATTATTTGATTTAATTGGTCATTAAATTCAATCATTACTTCTATTTTATAGGTATTTAGCAACCAAAATCTAATTTGGTAGTTATTTTGGTCACAATTAATAATCATTTTATTTAATAACTAAAAATTGGTCTCTAAACAACCTTTTTCTTATAGTAATAAAGTAGTTGTCTGTGTAGTTCTCATACGTTTTGCTAGGTTTGTACAAGATTTTCCAGATTTAACTACTCCCTCATCTCTCTCAAGACTCAAGTACAATTCTCTCTACTTTTCTAGAACGTGTTATGCACTAAAAGAAGCAGGGGATGGAACGATGGAACAACATGAATTTTGGGTTTGCGGACTAAGCCACTCCATCTACATTCCTATTGTGGTATCTTCAGAAGTTGAAGAGAGCCTAAGGCCTTTTAGAATGCCTTTAACAGGGAGAGAAAATTATAAAATTAAAGAGAAAGACAGAGCTAAAGCTTAAAGTTTAAGGGAGAAAAAAAAAAAAAAACAAAGGTGCTATGTTATGTTAAAGTAGAACTCGTGTTAAGAAAGAGAAGAGTTGAAAAATAAGTTTCTTTTCTTTTATTTGTACAAATTATTGTAACATATTATAAAATGTTTAAGGATTATATATCGCTCAATGATTTAATCTAATGATATTCACTATAATGAAAAGTTTGAAATCTCATCAAACTTGTGCTATAATATTTATGTTTTGAAGGGGTTTCATGTAAGAAAAGTTTTGAGAAAACTTACCTAAAGATGTTGTTTTTAAACTTTATTACTTGAAGCACCATAAAAAGAAAGAGATACATCAATTTTAACTTTTTTTTTTATTGATTTATATATAAGCAAAAGTACATATAACACATCTCGGTATAACTACCCAACAAATGTGAATGAAAATTAGTATCATAATATTAAAATATGAATGTTATTTTGAAATGTGAGTATGAACAGGGTAATATAGTACCCTTTGCAATGTGTATTAAATATGGTTATATGAAAGCAAATTTTGAATTTAGACTACAAAGGTAATATTTGTTTGAATTTTTTTTATTTAAATAAGAGAATAGAGTAGGAAAGTGACTTGGTTCATTTTATTAAGAATTTTAGGCTAAGTTTCTTTTAAAAAGTGTAATATGGGATTATGCATTTTTATAAATTTAGATCTTCATTATTTAGGTAAAAAATAAGAGAAAAAAAAAACTAGAAATCTTGATTAAGGATTATTCAGTTACTACCTTACGAGAGTATGAATTCATGTCCAATTTTATTGATCATTTTGAGCGATGGGTCAGAACATTGTAACATTTTAACTTACGCTCCATCTTACATGAACTGTCCAAGAATTGAAGAATTTGATAGTTGCTATAGTTTATTTGTAAAACTTGTATTATGTACATATAAATGTTTTGTATATAACATGATTTTCATGGTTGTACTCGATTATATAAAACAATGAGTATTACCAAATGATGAGGGTTTCATAGTAGTTGAAGAAGTCTAAATAAATATGGTAGAACATATATTGACATTTATGTCGGTCAAAATGTCAACTAATAAGTAAAAATTAACCTAATTGGTTAATAACATCCAATTTGTGTCACAGATATGCACCAAACTCTTTTTAATGGAAATTTATTAGTGTTGACTTTTGAAGACTGCTTCTTAATATTGGCTAGATTGATATTAATTCACCATTACTTTTCAAATTTATTTTTAATTAAATTAGTTCAATGTCAGCCAAATCCATACTAATAAACTTTTATTTATATTTATTTAATTTAACATTGTCTTAGTGACTATTTTTAGTATTAATTTAATTTACTTTGATGTGGTCACTAATATAATTTAATATATATATATATATTAATATTATATTGTGCTTATACGGTTATCTTCTTCAAAAATAAAGCAGGAATGGAAAAAATAAGATAAGTGTGAGATCAAATTCTTTCACAGTAGATAAAGGAGACTGGTGTTAGTATATTTATATATAAAAGTTGGAGAATAAATTTGTGTGTTTTGATTGGTTAAATTTAACTATTATAAAAATAAAGAGATGAATAAAAATAATAAAAGATATGAGAATTAAAATATTTTCTCTGTTTTTTATGTATTGATAAAAAAACAAAGAGTTGAATATATACAAATAATGTACCCATTTTAGATATAACTAAAGAAAAATAAATAAAATATTACACTGTCATAAAATACAAAATAAACAGAATTGATGATAATTTAATTCTTGTCATAAAGACAAAATCAAATAATTAATATTTCTTTCCATCTAACAATTTGATTCTGTCATAAAGACAAAAATCATAAAATTTGATATTAGTTTACTTCTAGAAACCTTGTGTCCATATCCTCTGAAACCACCCCAAGCTGGGAAGCAAATATTGATGAGACCCAGCTTGGAACAAATATTCTTGAAAGAGTAAGGATTTAAGGCTTGGTATAAATGTCTGCTAGTTGCTTTATGGTGGAAATGGGAAGCAAATAGATGATACCCTTCTTCAATTTTTCTCTAACAATGTGACAGTATATTTCTATATGTTTCGTACACTCATAAAACACTGGATTTGCTGCAATGTATCTTGCTAAGTCATTGTCACAATATAAAAGAGATGGTTACTCAAAAGAAACTTTCAAATCTTGAAAAAGATAGACTAGTCATTGAATTTCACATGTAACAGTGGTCATTGCCCTGTATTCAGCTTCACAGGAACTCTTTGATATTGTTCCTTGCTTCTTTGATTTCTAGGATATAACGAAACTTCCAAGATACACTCTAAAACTAGTCACTGATTGTCTTGAATCACTACAGGTGGACATAACTGCTGGAAGAGAAAAATAAGCCAAGACTTGGAGCTCCTTTGATATATTTGAGAATTCTAATTGCTACATTATAGTGAGCAATTATAGACTTATCAAGAAACTGAGAAAGTTGGTGAATAGAAAATGTTATGTCAGGTCGGGTACTAGTGAGATACATAAGTCTTCCAATCAACCTTCTATAGGCATGAACATCAGTGAAAGACACACTTTCAGTAGAAGACAATTTAACAAGATTATCCATAAGAGTGATTGCATGTTTGCAGGCTAAAAGACCTACATCTGTTCAAAATTCCAATGCATATTTCTTTTGATTCATCATTATCCTTTTCTTACTTCCTACTTCAAAACCAAGAAAATATCTTAAATCACCAAGATCCTTGATCTTGAATGTCTTATTCAAAGCTTCTTTGACTCTCTCAATTTCTTCATTATTATTTCCTGCCAAAATTATATCATCCACATACCCCAATAATATTGTAAAAGATCCTTCAGAAAAATTAATGAATAAGGAATAATCATTCATAGATTAAGTATATCCCAAAGAAATAAAAAAGGATGACCATTTAACAAACCATTACACGCTAGCTTGGTTAAGGCCATATAAAGCCTTTTTTAATTTACAAACTTGTCCTGGTTGAATAGAAGTCAATCCAGAAATGCATATTTCTTTTGAGTCATCATTATCCTTTTCTTACTCCCTACTTCAAAACCAAGAAAACATCTTAAATCACCAAGATCCTTGATCTTGAATGTCTTATTCAAAGCTTCTTTGACTCGCTCAATCTCTTCATTATCATTTCCTGCCAAAATTATATCATTCACATACACCAATAATGTTGTAAAAGATCCTTCAGAAGAATTAATGAATAAGGAATAATCATTCATAGATTAAGTATATCCCGAAGAAATAAAAAAGAATGACAATTTAGCAAATCACTACCTGCTAGCTTGCTAAAGGCGATATAAAGCCTCTTTTAATTTACAAACTTGTCTTGGTTGAATACAAGTCAATCCAGGAGGAGCAACCATGTATACATCTTCTTTCAACTCTCCATGTAAGAAGGCATTATTTATGTCTAACTATTTCAACTCTCAGTTATATATAGAAGTTAGAGAAATAAGCAACCTTATAGTGGTCATCTTTCCTACTGGAAAAAAAGTTTCAAGGTAGTCAATGCCCTTTGTTTGTGTGTATCCCTTCGCCACTAATCTTGCTTTATATCTTTCAACAGTCCCATCAACATTATACTTTATTTTGAATACCCATTTGCAACCTATGGCAGTTTTGTTCATGGGAAAAAGAACAGTCTCCCATGTTTGATTTGATTTGACTCTAAAGCAGGTATCTCACACTGTATAGCCTTTCTCCAACAGTTATATTTTTTTTTCACAGCTTCAAAATAAGTATTTGGCTCGACATCTGAATAAATAGACCTAACAAATTTATAAGAAGGTGATAATTTATTATAAGAAAAAACAAAATTCAAAGGATATTTAACTCTAGAAGATGTATTGGAAATATTGAGATTACAATGATAATTCGTTAGCTACTTAGGTGGTCTTTTTGTTCTGGTACTCATCCGAATTAACTGTGTTGTTTCATGATTTTCATTGAGGATTTGGCCTCTATGAGAATAAACTTCTTTGGGGATATGAATGTCTGATTCATGGTCATTATTAACATTATTTTCAATATTATCACAGGGTGCAAAAATGACTCGTGATGGCTGACTCAAAATAAGTTGATCTTCTGTAAAAACATTTTGATCATGAATGTTTGGATTGTCAGTTTCATTGTTAGTATCTTCAGCCCTTTGATATGGAAAAACATGTTCATAGAAGACGACATCCCTAGACAAAAAATTCTCTAGATTGAATATTCAACAAAATATATCCTTTTGTCCCACTTTTAAAATCAATAAAAACACCTTTTGATGCCCTTAAATCAAATTTACTTCTATTTGTTGACAAAGTGTTAGCATAGCATAAAGATCCAAACACCTTTAATTGATTAAAATCTGGTAGAGTTTTGTAAAGCATTCATGAGGAGAAAATCATTTAAAACATGTGTGGGCAGCATGTTTATAATATGCGCAACATGTATCACAAAATATGACCAATAAATTTTGCGTAAATGAGATTGTATCATGAGAGCTCTTGCTACATTTAATAAATGACCATGTTTCCTTTCAACTATATTATTTTGTTGTGGAGTATGGACACATGAAGTTTGATGTATTATTCATTTATTGATAAAAAAAAATTACTCATGAAAAATCTAGTCACATTATCACTTCTTATTACTTTTATTGTTGTCTCAAATTGTGTTTGAATAAAAACAACAAAATTTTCCAATATTTTAACAACTTCAGATTTTTGTTTTAAAGGAAAAACCCATGTGTACCTTGAATAATCATCAACTATGGTCAAGAAATATTTATGAACATGAATTGATGATAACGAGTATGGTCCCCACACATCAACATAAATCAAATAAAAATATTTTTTAGATTTAGATGCACTAAAAAGAAAATGAAAGTTTTTTTGTTTTGCAAAATGACAAATATCAAAAATAAAATATTTGTTATATTTAACAAAAGGAAATTTATTTTTGATAACATCTAAAAATTTGTTTGAAACATGCCCTAACAAAAAATGCCAAAGGGTTTCGAGATCACTAGCAGTAAAATTGACAGTATTTGTGATATGTGGAGATTGTCACTGGATTTACATGGTTGTAGAAGGGCTAACAATGTTTGATATTGGTCAGGACTAAAACCAATTTGCTGAGAATGTACCTCCGACCTTGAACCTTCATGATTTTGCTGGTTATTATTACAGTCTGCTTTATGATTTTTAAACTTGAACTGAAGTGGAAAACCATGTTTTTTATAGCATGTATCAATCACATGTCCTGTCTTTCTACAATGACTGCAGACTTTAGAAGTATATCGTCTTCCATAACTACTTCTGTTAGTATCAATCTTTGCCTTTGACTGATCCCAAAAGTTTGTCCCTTTTATTGTGTACCGAGAGAACAAATCATATGTTTTAATGGGAACTAACATGATAAGATGAACTAAAATCTTGTGAGGGATAACCAATTTCAATCATGATAAATGTAGCAACCAGAGCTCTCAAATTAGAACTCTGATACCATATTATGAAAATAATAAAGAGTTGAACAAAAATGAACAAAAAATATGAGAATTAAAATATTCTCGCTGTTTTTCTATGTATTGATAAAAAAAAACAAAGAGCTGGATATATACAAATAATGTACCCATTCTATGTATAGCTAAAGAAAGAAAATAAATAAAAATATTACAACCTGATACTATCACAAAACATAAAATAAACAGAATTGATGATAATTTGATTCTTGTCATAAAGACAAAATTAAATAATTAATATTTCTTTCCTTCAAACAATTTGATCATATCATAAAGACAAAATCACAGAATTTGATATTAGTTTTCTTCTAGCAGCCTTGTATCTATATCCTTTGAAACAAACTCATATATGTTACAATATTCATTTTTATCATCTTTAAATATGGATCTTTTGATGAAGAATAAAGTAGGATTCATATTCTTTCTCATGAAGATACATGGATTCATAACTGACACTAATTTAAATAAATATTAAAAATATAATACAATTGTTGGCATAATTAATGTTAACTTAAATAAATAATGAAATAAATAAATTTTGTGTCAATCTAATTAAAAATAACTTAAATAAATATAAATACTTAAAATAAATATAAATAGTTTAACTAGACCAACATTAATCTTATTTATTTTTAATGTTTAAGTTAACACTGAAAGTTAGCACTAACTTATTCTTTGTTAATATGATATTAACAAATATTTTTACCTTTTAAAAAAAGTTATAAAATAAGTAAGTTGGCATAAAGTTAATAGGAGTAACTATTCTTATTTTATTAATGGTTAATATTAAGCCGAGTCTATTAGATATTAATTCTAACACTAACATAAATACTTTTATTTATTAAAAGGTTAAAAGTCCAAACTAGAAAGTTAGTTAAATAAACTCTCTTGACAAACACTTAATAGTTATAGTGGACGTTATTGTATAGTGGACGTTATTCTCGGATAATCAATTTGATATTTTCTTTATAGTGTCTATATTTTTAAAATAAAAAGCAATCGTCTATTGATTATTGCTTCTGCCTTAAACTTGTTTTTCCCTTTTGTTTTTCGAAATTTTGGATTCTACTGTAGTGTTGTTATCATGAGACCAATTATGACTTATTCAACACCTTTCACAAAGACCTTTATATAATCGTGTGTATGACCAGTTTTGTAGACATTTTCTTCACTTTACAGCGCATTTTCGTTTTGGAGTTCAAATACGGCAATTTTATTCCAAACCACTAAAAATTGTCCAGTACATCAACAACTAAAATTGGGTCCCATCCAATTGTCCTCGATCTAGTACAATTCAGGAATCGAAAATGTCATACATAGGCATGAGCGGCTTCATGATCAACTCTTTTTGTGAGCACGGAAGTATAGATTCACACAATGGAATGGTAAGTGTAATCTATTCATAAACAAAGGTCCATTTGTTTTTAACTAAGAGTGCTTCTTCCTGCACTTGAAACGTTTCTTGAGACCTGTTCTTACACGAATTTAGGGACCACGAATTTAGGGATCTCTCTTATCTAGTCCGGCCTCAACGCCAATCCAGTCCGAATGGCTTTCACTCTGGGCTAATAACTCGATCACCTTGTCGGGAGTGGGGGGTTGTACCTGCGATGACACTCCGACGCTCAAGTAAGTGCCCAGTTATCGGAGTTAAATCTGCTTATATCAAAACTTTCTTACCTCTGGTCCTTACTGCTCACGTTTTTATATGGTTTTTAGAGTTTACTTATTTCTTACGTCTTGTCAGCTTTTGCAGCTTTTGCGTCAGGGGTTGCGTGTATATTTGGAACATCATTTTTCCTCGTGTACATAGGAGTTCTCGGTTCTCTGGGCGAACAGTATACGTACCTTAGGCAGATAGTATGCTTACTTTGGGCGGGTAGTACACTTGCCCCTAGACTTGAGTGAAAAGAATTGGAAAGTGAAGTCTTCGGTAACGGGCGGAGACCTTTCGTCTAATTTTGGGCGAATAGTTCAATGCGTACTTTATTTATTTTTTCTACAGCTTGCCTGCTGACGAGGTGAGGGAACTCAATAGTTTGTTCATCTTAATTGTTCTTCTCACATGATGCTGACGTGGCATCCTTAGATGACTATCCCCCTTGTTTGATCCTGCGGTGGGAATTTGATCGTGTACTATTCAGATTTCTTGAACAGTGTGTCTCTTCTATAAATAAGTACCTTGGGGTTACATTTTTCCTGCGCGTTCCCAAACTTCTCCGATATCCGGCAACTCTTGTAGTATAGTGGCTAAGTGCAACGCGTTCGTTTTCCGAAGTAAAAATGTTCTCCCTGTCTGGCTTTTCTGAATCCACTGGAAGTATCCGATAGCAATCATGATAGAGATTCTGAGCAGCCTAATGTTGTCGGCATGCTTCCGTCTGAGCTAGTCAAGAACAACATGCCTCATCGAAATGGGTATGAGTGGGCGAGTACCCTGGTCACCTGTCGGTTTTCTAGGTATAGATGGCCTTCTATGGTAAATTCCTATGCCGCAGTAGTTCCCATGTTCACTACGGGGAAAACGAGCCTCGAGCTCTTTGCTGAACGTTGTTCGCCTGTGGACAACGTGTGTCATGGGCGTGAGGGTCATAATCACGACTTCTTTGATATCTACCCTTGCATGTTTACAGATTCCATCGTTTGCCTCTCCTTTGATGAATTTACTCTGGGCGTATTACGTGCGTTGAATGTGGCGCCCACGCAATTGCATCCTAATTCTTGGGCGTCCCTTTAGGCATTTCGGCTTTTGGCTGAGATGTTCCGCCTTCCCCCTTCCCTTCATGTTTTTCCATCCTTCTACAGTACTTACCCTTCCTCTCCTGTGAAATGGGTTTCTCTGATCAGTCAATCTCATAATGTTCTTTTTACTCCCTTTTCTTCTTTTTACAAATATTTTAAGGATTCTTTTTTCAAAATCATCATAACCCCCGCCGGCAGGCATCATATTTTCAATGGGGATAATGCTAAGTTTCCGTTGTATTGGACCTAGGATCCAGTCCACTATCTGTCTTGGCCGAGGTCTCCCACGACCGAGGACGACAAGAAGATGTTTGACATTATGGACCAACTCCCTCGGAAGCTCAATGTCCGATCCATTGTTAAGCTTTATATTTCCCCACACCGCTGGGTGGATTTGTCTGGTATGTTCATTTTTTTGCAATGTTATGGTATCGGTTTTTAACCCTACTGAATTTTCATTCTTCCTGATAGGTATAATGGCTCAAAGGGGCTCTTACCTCAAAAAAATGCCAAAAATAAAAGAGGATCGCGCTGCCGAACAGAGAGTTGTCGGCGAGGGTCCTGCTCCTGACGCCACACCCTTTCCCCATCAAGCTCTCCCCCCTCCTGATAGCGAGAAGAGAAAACGAAAAGAGAAGAAAGAGAAATCGAAAAGCAAAGATAAGAAGGCTTCTTCTTCTCAGCCTTCTCCGAAGAGATCTCGGCTGAGTGTCCCAGACACGAGTAAGGATCCGGATGAATCTGATAGGGGTTTAATAGGTCCCCTCTTCGCCCCCGACATGTCTTTTGCCAAGGGCACCAGTGTGGTCCTTTCATCTGCCGAGAAGAAGGCCTTCACTGGTTGTTCTACTATCGAACTGGTCAACACATGTCTTGAAATGCATAGTCGGTCCTTAGATCTTACCAAAGTGATCCGCGCCCATGTGCTGAAAGGCGGTGTGGTCGAACTTGCCAAGATTAAGGAAGAGTTGTCGGCCACAACAACTTCTTTAAAAGAGGCTCGTGATGTCAATGCCGCCTCGGGCGAGTCTTTAAAGACAGCAAAGCTGAGGCTTAGGAAGGCAGAGCAAGAGAGGGATGCTCTATGGGCTTACTCGGAGGGCGTGAAGAAGACAAATGAAAAGCTTTTGGAGGATGTCCGGGAGCTCGAGCAGCCTCTCTCAGAAGCCACCCTTGTGCATGACAAAGCAGTGTCTGAGAAAGCTCGTGTGGGAATTGAGCTTAATGATTTGAAGGATTATGTGATTGATCTTCATAAAGAAGCCTTCGGACAAGCGGTCCGTCAAGCTATATTTCTTTACGGCATCCCTGAACAGAACGATCTTGATCCGGATAAGGATGTGTTCGACGGTCGCCTGATTCCTATTAAGGATATTCCCACTATTGCTGAGGATTCGACACCTGGTATTGATAAGGACGAGACTGTTCCGCCTGAGGGGGGAGGAAATGCTGACGCTGCCGATGAGGAAGATTGACTGCATAAAAATATTTCTTTTTCTTTTTTAATAGACTTTTTGTATAGTTGCCATAGGCAACCGCTTTTTTGATGTTGATCCTATGGTTTTGATCTGACCGGACCTTTTGTAATGATTCCCAATATCTTTAATGACAAGGCGTTTTATTCGATTTTCTAGTTATTCTGCTATTTTCAGACGGTTAGTTTTCGGTTGTGTTACTGACTATATTTCGGTCGAATTTCTCGGTTACGTATAGCTCGAGGTAGGGAATAGGAGCTTCACTATGGAGCGAAGTGCTCCTATAGGAAGGTTTCACCATAGAGTGAAAGCGGCTTCCAAATATACCTCGCTTGGATCACATTGGAGTGAATTGTTGCTGCACCTAGAGGGGATTAGTGGGTATTTACTATAGTTGGTATTGGGGATCACCATGGAGTGACTCGTCCCCAAATAGAATGTGTTCCAACTTTTGACAAAAAGATTTCATTGATGCAAGATGGTGTTTGGGCCTCGTTAAAACCTTGCTAGTGAAAACCCTCCTTAGGGATAAAACACCCAGCTAAGGAAAGAGTACCCCTCCTTACATGTTAACTAAAATAAAACTTTAAATGTGTTGCATTCCAAGTTCTCGGAATGCCTTGTCCGGATAAGTGCTCTAATCGATACGCGCCTTTCCCGAGTGATGCTGCAATCTGAAAAGGTCCCTCCTAGTTGGACGAAAACTTTCCGTCGTTCTTCCGTGCTTCGCTACGCATGCGCCAGACCAAATCACCTACCTGGAAACTTCTCGGTTTCACCTTCGTATTGTACCTTCGCGCAGCCCTGAGTTTACTTGCCTCATCCCGGATTCTGGCTTGGTCCCTCAATTCACAGATGATGTCCAAGTTTACGGCTAAACTTTCGTTATTAAGGTTCATGTCTACTAGCTGCCTTCGCAATGTTGGCTCTCCCACTTTTACCGGGATCATTGCATCAGTTCCGTATACCATGCTGTAGGGAGTTTCCCGAGTACTTGTCTGTGGGGTGCAACGGTAAGCCCATAGCACCTTCAGTAATTCTTCTGTCCATCTTCCTTTGGCAATCCCCAACCTCTTCTTTAATTCATTTAAAATGATTTTGTTTGCTGCCTCAGCTTAGCCGTTGGTTTGGGGATGCTCCACCGAACTTGTCACATGACAGATTCCCAAACCTTCATAAAAGGCGAGAAGTGCTCGGTCTGTGAATTGTCGCCCATTGTCTGTGACAATTGTGTGAGGGATTCCAAAGCGACATATCAAGCTTTTCCAGACGAAAGCTTCCACTTGTTGTGCGGCTAGAGTGGCTAATGGTTCCGCCTCAACCCATTTAGTGAAATAGTCAACGCCTACCAGGAGGAACCTGCATTGTCCTTTTCCGGGAGGGAAAGGTCCTATAATGTCCATTCCCCACATAGCAAAAGGCCAAGGAGATGTCACTCTGTGCAGCGTTTCTGGCTTGCTATGTACAATGTTACCAAATTCCTGACACTTCTCACATTTTTTGCAATACTCGGCACAGTCGGTTTGCATGATAGGCCAATAATACCCAGCTTTTAAGGTCCTTACTAGAGTAGTCCTGGCTCTAGAGTGGAATCCGCATACCCCCTGGTGTAGCTCCTCCAGGATGTATTTAGCTTGTGTCTTTGTGACACACTTCAACAAAGGTCTTGAGTATCCCCTTCCGTATAAATCTTTCCCTATCATCGTATACCGAGAGCTTTTCGCCTCTATTGTGCGTGAGTCTTTATCTGAACATTCTCCGGTGAGAAGATAGTTTCGGATGGGTTCATACCAGCATTCCTCCGCTTCAACCACACCACAATCTGCCTCGTTTTCAACTACACCTGGCATTTCTATCATTTGTTGCACTACCGAATGGTGGTGATTTTTTCTTTTGGTACTCGCCAACTTGGATAGCAGGTCAGCTCTAGCATTATGTTCTCGCCTTACATGTTCTATTTTGACAGACGGAAAGTACTGCAATAAAACCTGAACCTTATGGTAATATTTAAGCAGGACCGGGTCTTTCACTTGGAATTCCCCAGTGTTGTGACCTATTGTTATCTGCGAGTCACTTCGGCATATTAAATCTTTGGCTCCCATGTCTCGTTCGAGTTCCAGCCCTGCTATCAGCGCTTCATACTCTGCTTGATTATTTGACGCTTTGAAACCAAACCTCAGGGATTGCTCTACAATGAGTTCCCCTGGTCCTTCCAATACTACTCCTGCACCGGATCCTTGTTTGTTGGAGGATCCGTCCCCGTATAATATCCAGGTGGAGGAATCTTTCAAGGTTCTGGGGGCTCCTGCCCCAATTCGACAGCAAAATCAGCCAAAACCCGAGCTTTTATTGCTCCTCGAGCCTCATATTTGATCCCATATTTCGACAGTTCCACTGCCCATGATATGATGCGGCCAGCCAAGTCGGGTTTTGAAAGTATTTTTGCAATAGGGTAGTCTGTTTTGACTATGTCCTCATGATTTTGAAAGTAGGCCCTCATTCTTCTTGCAGTGGTTACTAAGGCCAGGGCGACCTTTTCGATTGTTTGGTATCTGGTTTCTACTTCTTGCAAAGTTCAGCTCACAAAATAGACCGGCCTCTGCTCGCCCTCCACCTCTTGAACTAAAACTGAACTTATGGTTTCTCTGGTAACCGATAAGTATATCAGGATAGGTCTACTGGGCACTGGTTTTTGTATGACGGGCGGAGCGGCTAAGAAGTTTTTTAATTGATCGAAAGCTGTGAGGCATTGTTCATCCCACCGGAATTGGGACGCCTTCTTCAACAAGTTCAGGATTGGTCTAATCCTTTCAGCCATTCGGGGCATAAATCGTCATAACGCGACTATTCTTCCTACTAATCGCTGAACTTCTTTGACACTCTTGGGATCCTGCATGTCAATGATAGCCCGACATTTATCCGGGTTAGCTTCGATTCCCCTTTGTGTTAACATAAATCCCAGGAATTTCCCCCCTTCTACTCCAAATACACACTTCTCTGGATTCAACTTCATCCCTACTCCTCTTAAGGCATTGAAGACTTGTAACAGATCTTCTTGGTGTTGCGCACAAGACGCAGATTTGACCACTATATCGTCCACATATACTTCTACGGTTCTTCCGATGAGTTCTCAGAATATTTTGTCCATTAGACGTTGGTATGCCGCGCCAGCGTTTTTCAGTCCAAAGGGCATGACCTCGTATGCATAATTAGCATCATCGGTCATGAATGCTGTTTTGCTTTTGTCATGTGGATGCATGCTGATTTGATTGTACCTTGAGAACGCATCTAGGAAGCTCATAAACTGATGGTCCGACGCTTCATCCACTAGGCGGTCGATGCTCGGTAGCGGATATGCGTCCTTTGGGCATGCTTTGTTAAGGTCTATATAATCGGTGCACATCCGCCACTTTCCATTGGCCTTTTTTACCAGTACCACGTTAGCCAGCCACGTAGTATATTGGGCTTCCTTGATGAATCCCGCCTGCAATAACTTGCCTGCTTCCTCCTTAGCGGCCATTCGCTTCTCCTCTCCCAACTTCCTCTTCTTTTGGGCTATAGGCTTAGCGTCTTTAAATACGGACAACCTATGCATGATAACATTTTGATCTAATCCTGGCATGTCGGCCGCCGTCCAGGCAAATGTATCAACATTATTTCGCAGCATTTCCACTATACAGTCAGTATCTTTATTGCCCAAAGAGGTTCCAATTCGGGTTGTTTTATGCTCGCCTACTAGGGATACCACCCTCATTTCTTCTTGAGGCTCCACTCTCATCTCCTCAACCCGTGGGTCTAAGTCCGTGACAGCCACGATATGGTCTCGCCTAACTTCTTTACTCCTTACCCGTGCGCTAGGTGGTCTCATGCACTCCACCCTTAGACTAGCCGCATAGCACTCGCGAGTCGTCTTCTGGTCAACATGCACCGTGATAATATCACCCGTTGGGGACGGGAATTTCATGGCCAAGTGTGGCGTGGATACAATCACGCTTAGTGTGTTTAATGATGGTCTGCCCAAGAGGACATTGTAGGAAGTATTCGCTTCTACCAACAGGTAGAGCACCTTGATAGTCTTCGTTTGTGTTCTCGTATCACCGAACTTGGTATAAAGGTCTATGTAGCCTCTTGTATCCACTTGTTCCCCTGAAAAATCGACTATCTGATCTTCATATGCCTACACGTCTTCTTCTGGAATTTTGAGCTTTTTGAAAGTGCTCCAGTATAAGATGTCAACAGAACTTCCTTGGTCTACCAGAGTTTTCATGACTGCGAAGTTTTCTATTTCCACTGTGATTACCATGGGGTCATCCTGTTGGGGATCTACCCCCTTAAAATCTGCATTAGTGAATGTAATGGGCGGCATCTTCTTCGCGAGAGGTCGCGATATCGCATTGACGGATTGCACAATCCGTAGATGCCTTTTCCTAGCCGTGGATGTGATTCCTCCTCCTGCGAAACCCCCTGCTATTGTGTTGATAACTCCTCTTACACTGGGACCTTGACTTATGGACGGTGGTGACTGACGCCGAGGTGGTTCTAGCCCCTCCATGGTTCGCTGTCTTCGACCTCCCCGAAAGTCCTTCTGCCTTTCGGGAGTGCGTTGCCTCCTCCTCATCTGCTCTGGGATTCTCTTGACAAATTGCTTCAAGTGTCCTGCTTGAATTAACTCTTCGATCTTGTCTTTGAGTGCTATGCACTCCTCAGTACTGTGGCCATAGTTTTGGTGGAACCTACAGTGTTTGGAGGTATCTGCATTTCGGGGTGTGGCCGCTCTCCGGGGAGTAGGGAGCAGGTCCGCGTTGAGCGCTTCTTCCAACACTCGCCCCCGATGGGCGTTAAGAGGAGTGTAGCTAGCAAATCTCGAGATTCTGGTTTCTTTTGGCTTCGACGGTAAGGATGAGAAATTAGGTCGTTCCCTCGCCCTGGCCTTCTCCACCTGGGGCTCACCCCTGGCTTGTCCACCAAAGTCTCTCAAGTCTTCAAGACGCATGAACTTGGTTGCTCTCACGCGCATTTCATTAAGATTCAAGGTCGGTTTCTTACATAGGCTGTCTGCGAAAGGGCCTGGTCGGAGAGTCGTTAGCATGTGATGCAAAGCAACCTCGGGATTCAAATTTCTTATTTGCAGGGCTACTTGACCGAAACGGTCCATGAAAGCACGTAAAGATTCCTCCTTTACTTGTCGGATGTTGACTAGGGCCAGCGATGTTAGATGATGAGGCTTGCTGGTGGCAAATTGGATAGTGAACAAGCTTACAAGAGTCTTGAAGGAATCTATCAAATAAGGGGGGAGTCTTGTGAACCAGCTTAATGCCATCCCCTTGAGGGAAGATGGAAAAATCCGGCACATGACCGGCTCAGTCCCACGTCTGTGGTGTACACATCAATGTGTTCTTCCGGATCAGTTGTACCATCGTATCGGTCTATCGACAAACCTCTCCACCTTGTCGGGAGCTCTACGTTTATGATCCCATCAACGAAAAGATGCCTTCTTTCGTCCAAGTTGGACGTTTCTCCTGGGTAATACGATACTTCGTCTTCCTTTTCGGTACGCAACGTATTGGCCTTAGATCGTCCTGATACGGTCCAGAGCTTGGTTTTCTCAGCTTTATCTCCCAACAGTTTTTTCTTCATCTCCTCATTTTCTTGACTAAGGTTCTGCAGATCCATCTCATTTTGTTGTTTCAGCGCGTGAAGCTCGTATTCATTCTTCTGCCTAAGAGTGCGTACTTCATCCTCTCCTTTTTGCTTTACCTCCGCCAACTCACGTTGCAGAGATAGTAGTAAGGTCATGACATCTGCTCCTGACATGTTTCGCTCTTGGTGTTGATCGTTGGTGTCTGACTTCGGGTGGATACCATCCAGATCAAGCACTCACTCTGGGCCCCACGGTGGGCGCCAATTGTTCTTACATGAATTTAGGGACCACAGTAGTCCGACAGCTTCTCGTTTGGATCTCTCCTATCTAGTCCAGCCTCAACGCCAATCCAGTCCGAATGGCTTTCACTCTGGGCTGATAACTCGATCACCTTGTCCGGAGCGGGGGCTTGTACCTTCGATGACACTCCGACACTCAAGTAAGTGCCCGGTTATCGGAGTTAAATCTGCTTATATCAAAACTTTCTTACCTCTGGTCCTTACTGCTCACGTATTTATAGGGTTTTTAGAGTTTACTTATTTCTTACGTCTTGTCAGCTTTTGCAACTTTTGCGTCAGGGGTTGCGTGTATATTTGGAACATCATTTTTCCTCGTGTACATAGGAGTTCTCGGTTCTCTGGGCGGACAGTATACGTACCTTAGGCGGATAGTATGCTTACTTTGGGCGGGTAGTACAAGACCCAAATTTTTGAAAGATGTTCAAAGTGTCCTTAAATTATTATCGTGCAGACAAAATTACCCTTCAGAATCATAAAGTCTTCCAACTCACCTTCAGTACTTTGTTTGCACTCTCGTCACCTCCAACACACCTTCACTAATTTCATTTGTTATTGTCATTGTTGGTTTCTTCTGTCAACCACCGTTATCTATATACTTATCAATCATTTGAGATAATAATGTTTTATTGAAAGTTTTGTGGTTGATTTGGATGGTTTCTGCAATTTAGGGATATTTTATGAGTTTTTTATTTTGGTTGACAACGAGTTGCGGAATGGGCTGTTCTGAAACTGTCATCCAGATCCTGAGAACAGTTACGGAATAGCCCATTCCGCAACTCATTGTCAACGTAAAAACAGTTGTAGAATAAACTGTTTCAAAACTTTCCTCCGGATTCGAATAACAGTTCCGGAACTGTCCATTCCAGAACTATTTTTTTGTTAACAATGAGTTGCGGAATAGACTGTTCTAGAACTATTCTCGAGATCCGGATGACAGCTTCGAAACAACCCTTTCCACAATTGTTCTACGCTGCCACTACTACATCCTTGATGCTCTGCTGCTCAATCACCACTCCACCATCTGTGATAACACATGTCGCACTCAAAGCTCTACTGCAAGAAAACATAGTCGTAAATGTTCACCTTTACTACACCTCACCTACCTTCCTTTTCCACTGTTATATTACTATTTATTATATTACTTTAATATATGTTAGGAAATTATATTTCCTTAGTATAATTGTGGAATATATATTTATATATATTTATTTATTTATATAATTATATTAGTTGTTGATTTCCTTAACATTCCAAATTGTTTGTCATTAAGATGGTTTTAATGAGTCATTTAATATAATTTTAATGACCTCCCTAATTTCTTATATTAATTGATAGGTTATCAGAATAAAAAAGAGGTAAAGGGTTGGTCTCCAATATATCAAAATCAATCACAAACTTTGTGGTCTCTTATCCATCAAAAGAGTCACTCTAAAGTAAAGTCTAACAAAAGTAATAAGGAAGATTATCGAGTATTCTATCTTTATCCATCAGATTCAGATTCAGGTATGTGACTCTTTTATTGTATTTTGAGTTTTAATAATTTAACATAATGGCTAAATTCATTATTCAGAATATTTATTCTGGAATTTCTTTCAATATACAAAAAGATAAAATTGTCTTTACAAACAGGATATTTTAGGAATTTTATTAAAATTTGGAGATGCCTAAAAAACTTTGTAAGTGCAGGAAGAAGCGCGCCAAAAGGCCCATTTTCCTATTGTTTGCAAATACTGGGAACTTATCATATATATATATATATATATATATATATATATATATATATTATAATGACATTTCGGTAATAAAAGCAATACAGTTATACAGAAATTAGCAAAACAAGTGAAAATCAGAAAGAAACCTTATGAAACTTACAAAACATTCTGTATATTTACAAACGAGAATTATATTTAATGACTTTCAGAAAGGTGGTGCTCTAGATAAAGAACATACAGGGTTTGAAAGCATGCTATCTTCTTAGGAATGTCGGGACTTATATACTATTTCTAACTTAAACATATTATAATGGAATTCAAAATAAAAGTACAATCATTAAGCGAGAAAGAAAATTTTATTTTTTACACCTGTTTTTTTTTTTTTTTCTTTACATCTTTTCTTCTTTTGTTAGTAGAAATCTTCTTTATTAACTTTTTTTCTTAAAAAAAGAATTTGCTTTATTTATTTTTAGGGATATCTTGATCGAAATATTATAATTCAGAAAGAGAACATCTTTTTAAAGTGAGTTTACAAAATTGTTCTTCTTCACATGTCTAATTATTATTGATTATTTCAAGTGAATGAAAACTTTTTCATTCACGGAAAGTGGAGGTCATATTAGACATCCTCATTTTCCAAATAAAAATTGAAGTTATTTTCAATCTAAAGCTATTTTTTTTCATCATCTGAACCCAAGGATGATGAAGTCTTTATTATCAGAGAGGCTTTTATCGTCTAGCTTCTAAATTTTCTCCAAGATAATTTAAGTGAAACTTCTTCCACCAAAATACCTTAACTCGTAGGCACAGTGTTTTGAGGAATGACACCTACTTGTGTGCTATTGATATTCATATATGTATTGAAAGAGCCAACTTACACTCTTACTAGAAAACATTTAATAATTTCATATTTATGGGTAACTTTCATAATATTTAACAACTTGATGTGGTAGAATAGATTTTGTTGGACCAACCCAACAAAACCAGTTTTAGGGTGATAGATTTTTAAAGACGATATACTCTAAATGCTTGATGTTTATATCAGGTTTATTGGTAATCAAAGTAATTAAAAGAAGGAGGTCGAAAGGTCGAGATAATCTTTTTTCTGTGAGAAGGTGTTGGTTCTAGTCCTAAAGGATAACATTTGAAATCTTTAATTTAGAGTAACAAATTATTGAAGGGTCTCTTCGATCGTATTTACAAATTATTTAGATAAACCTAATATCAAGAATTATAAATTGATAATTTCTTTTTTATTTTTCTTTATATTGTCATAAGGTATCCATCTTCATTTAAGGGATAGATATGAAATTACTTCATGTGATTCCTTGTCTTTAAACTCTTGTTATAGGACGACAATGAATCACATTACTCTCTTAACACAAATTCTACATGAGATTTTTTAGAGTTATCTACGAAAATTCCTAATATGATATATTTGCAGAGTCATTTCAATGACGGTTTCTTAATAATTAATTTTGAAAAGGTTCAATGACAATTTTAAAATTTAAAGTCATTTTGGAGACAATTGAAAGTCAATCGTCATCAAAAGCGAAGAAAGTGATGGTTCCCCTTATAACAATCATAAAAAAAAGGTGACATTGATAATTTGTGACTAATTTAACGTTAGATTGACGTATTTTTAACGGTGATTTTAGGTCAATCGTTATTGTTTGGCCATTATCGATGATGATAGTTATATAAATACTCGTCATTGATAGTCACAATTATTTTTTTTTTCTCTTTTTCTAATTATTTTTCTATATAATGTCAATTGTTCTTACACAGATTTGAGAGATCCTTAAGTGGCATCTATCTGATCCAAATAGATGCGTCCCGCACTCTCGAGATGTTTCCGCTTGGGATCTTTACTCCTCCGGTCAGCTCCTTGTCCACAAAGCTCACACCTAAATCCACCAACTGCTCCCACTAGCCACAATGGGGAGTGTACCTACTATTACACTCTGACACTCAAGTCAATATTCGGTTATTGGAGCAAAGTAATATCTTAACTTCTTTTTCACCTACCTTTAACCTTTGCTACCCACATATTTATAAGATTCGAATTTAACTTAAATTTTACGTTATGTCAGCTTTTTAGATACTGACCTGACACGAATTGTGTACACATTTCAACTAACTCATCATTTTTTAACATGGGAGTTGTTGGTCGGGAGCGATTGCGCGACTAGTAATCGCACATGTCCACATAGTATAATCAAGAAAATAACAAAATACATTGATGTTCATTTTTCTTTTTTATTTTTTTCCATTTCTCCGGTTTCTTTCTTCTTCCTCTCCCACTACCTGCCAGTTCAAATATACGAATAGAGCCTGCTGAATTTCCATTTTCCTGGTTTGGTTACACCACCAAATATACAACGTTAGTGCAAAAGCAATGAGAAAGATATGGACGTCACCACGTACGCGTCACCACATGCGCGTCAACACGTGATAATGTAGCACGTGATAACATGTATCATAACTGGTCTTTTTTCTTCCTTTGATGAAAGATTTTTCGCTTTATGTTTAGAATATATGTCCACTATGATCTGTTCTAAGGATTTTCTTTTTTAAATGTGTATATTATGTTCATAAAACCCTTCTAGTCAAACAAAAAGATAATTTAATTAAGTAATCTACTGGTTTATTCGAATATCTAATATATTCGTTTTTAAATGTTTTCTTTTTAAATTTCGTAATTTACGAAAAACTATGCATAATAAGATTAAAAAGATTATTATATAATTATAACAATTAATAAAAAGTATACTACTTTTTTTCATATTTTGTTATACAATTTTTTAATTATATTCATTACTTTTTATTATCATAAAAAATGTGGACTGTTGATGTCATAAAAAATACATATAAACACCATTCTACTAGTTAAAATAAAACTTACCGATTAAATAAATTTTTTATTTTTTAAATTTATATTGTTATGATAAAACATTTAAATGTATTTATATTTTAATGCTCTTTATTTTTTAATGAATATAATTTTATGTGAATTAAATTGATTTTATATAGTATTTTTTTAAATTTTACAAATGTACAATTCTATTAAACAAGATATATTGTTATGATCCTGATCAAAGTCAGCGAACCCTCCCTACGAAAGCAAATATTTGACATGAACATAAACAACTAGAGTTTAGCCACCAACCTTGACCTAATCCATGAGTTAAGAGACAAGGCCAACATAAGGGAAGAGACTAACAAGATCAGGCAGGCAAGGAGTACAACTCCAAGGTTAAGCCGAGGAGTTTTCATCTAAGGGATTTTGTATGGAGGATGAGTAGTTTTGACGACATAGAATGCCACACATCCCAAGTTTTATTTCAAATAAATTCTAAATTAACCAACTTCTCCAAGTGCACTCTTTTCTCATTCGATCTTTTTTCCTTAAGGAGGATTTTGGTTGAGAAGGTTTTAATGAGACACTAATACAATCTCCTATTCAAACATTTGTGTTCAGCATATGAATTCGACCAAGGACGTTAATTTGTGATCTTAACCGAACTCATGTCAGCCTTATACAGATCACATTAGATCCCTCTTGAATATTAAGGAATCGGCCAAGGAAGGTTCACTACCAAGCGATCTCTCTCAATTACCTTCACACGAGTTAATCTGCCATGGAAGCTTTGTTGTTTAGCGATCTCTCCCAGTTATCTCAACACAAGTCAATCACCTAAGAAAGCTTTGCAATCAAGCGATCCCCTCTGGTTAAACTACAAACAATCCCAAACAAGGTAAAACATCTCAATAAAAGAATCTCAATCACAGGCTTTACAAACATTATAACCTCGATTTCCCAAAATTAAGCTTCCAAATAAGGTAATCATTGCAGCAAAAACATCTTGATTATTTGTAGTTATTTCAAAAGCAACTAATCATCTTAGCATACACATCTTGAATTTACCTTAGTGAAAATTGCCAAAAAAATCTCCAAATAAGTTATGTAGCAAAATCATCTCAATTAAAATTTGTCAATTTTTAAGAGAGAATATCTTGATTATCTTCAATCAATCAAAATTAGTTAAACATGGTGAACAAACAAACATACACAAAGCAAACAAACCATCCGAGTCATCTTTGGCCATAATTAATTAAGTCTCTAAATCTATGGACATTTTCATTTAAATTGGTTTTCCAGAAACCCTTAAGTTTGTTTTCTTAAAACAAAATTGGTTTTTCAAACCCTCGGTTGGCTTTATTAAAACGAAATTGGTTATCCAAAATCCTCTTTATTATTTTTATTAAATTAAACATATATATTAATAATCTTTATACAAGTTTAAAATACATCTCGAAAAATACTTAGAAAAATAAAATAAATATAAAGCATAAATTGGCAAAACAAAAGTCTTTTCATTAATAAGATGTCGATCTCGAAAAACACTTAATTTTACAAAAGAATGCTTTATTCATTTACATCACAAAAAAGCAAAAATAAAAAACAACTAAGCTACTCGGCATTCTCCTTAACAACCCCAACCTCGACACCCTTCTCAAGTGGACTCTTCTCAGTGACACCTTAACCCTTCAGGATATATTCGATCAAGATCAGTCAGTCTTGGAAGACGTCCTTGCTAATGTCAAACCGCCCCTCTACAATCGTCACACATTATATTAAAGTCGCATGACGAAAAACTTGATTGAAACCCTCAATGTAAGCACATATCCCTTGAAGGTAGAGACCTCATCTTCCACCTTGGTCTCCTCTAAGAGGACCTCATCATGGTCATCTCGGTCAAATTCTACTCGAGATCCCTCAACTCGATTGTCAAACTCTTCAAATTTAACTCAAGTATTTTCTCCTTCTTCTCCAATATGAGACACCTCATCCTCTAAAAGGTCCTTTCACTCGCTAGTTGCCCTGGTCAGCCTCAGCTTTCTGTTAGCACCAAGGCTTGCTAAGTGATTTGATGAAGTCAACTTAGAACAAAGCTTGTTTGAAGCCATCATGGACCTTGATAGGAGTTTTGCTCTAGAACTTAGGTTGGGTGTGCGTGAGAGTGGTTTTGGTTCAAAATCATGAGTTGCATGATATATCACTTAAAGAAAGCTCTATAAATTCACTTTGTTTGATAAATAATTAATTGGAACTAAGTAAGGTTTAATAGTCTTTGAAAACGTATTTTTTAGAGAAATATCAATTAACTGTTTTCAAAATCAATTTGCTGATTTTTCTGTTCTTCAGAAAAATCAATCAATTGAATAGCAAATCAATCAATTGATTTATGTTCTTTAACTACTTTAAACTAGTTTTCTTATAAAAGGGTTGTGAGCGTTTTCTGATGTACCTAAGACTTTAGACTAATCATTTTGAGAAATATTAAGGGAGAAAAATGTGCCCTTACTGTGAGAACACATGCTACATTGATTTACAACAAGAAAACCTTAAGAACTTGAATTTTGGAGCTTCACTTTGAGTGGTTTTCGTGCAACCTTGGTTCTGCACCAGAGCTAAGTCTTCTGCACTAGTTTTATATCAGTTTTGCAATCTATTTTTATGCAGAAGTGTTACTGTCTTGATATCTCTTGTATTTTGAGTGATTGGGTTACAAATTACATAGGGTTTGTGGTTTGTAATTGTGTTTTTGGATTTCAAATTGCATAGGGTTTGTAATTTGGATTAGTGCAATAGGGTTCTGCATTGTTCTTGGGATCTGTGGGGTGCAGAGGTGGTGTACTGTAGTGTGCAGTGGGTTTCTTGCTTTGAGCAAGTGTAATTGACGTTGATTGGATTGATCTTGGTGATCTTTAGTGAAATTCTATTGTTAGCACCAGTGGATAACTAATTGTATTTGATGAAGCCAACCATGTGTGAAGAAGTTCAAGACCTATGATCATATGTGGAATGCATGAAGATTCATGAAGATTTGAAGCTTGGTCTAGAACT
>Ga0209489_103016_pt1 | contig 33404 bp, 20 predicted proteins | sample SiratrowhiteBW_FD_187527 | JGI IMG/M metagenome (GOLD analysis project Ga0209489, IMG submission 187527) | Root nodule microbial communities of legume samples collected from California, USA - Siratro white BW (SPAdes) (version 2) | ecosystem: Host-associated > Plants > Roots > Nodule | place...
TATATATATATATATATATATATATATATATATATATATATATATATATTAAAAGTATTTTAAGTGTAATTATAGTTACAACTTACCAAACTTTGTAAACACTAAGACACCCGTGAATTGTGAAAATTGGTTACTAAGATAATGTATGTATTTTAAGCTCTTTAGCTTAATATATTTATTTTCTTGTGCTGATTACTGCTATGATTGTTAATTTCATTCATCATTTTTTATTTATTCACTCTTTTTTCACTTCTAAGATTAATATGACTTAATTATCTTTTAACTCAATAAAACATTAATTATAATATTATTTTATATTAATTATAAATTTATTAATATATGGAGACAAATAAATAATATGACAAAAATAAGATAATAATCTTGACACTTACAGAAATTCGATTTAAAAATATCCAATTAAAAATAATCAAATTTACGAAGAATTTAAAATTTAATTGAATTATACAGTATTAAAATTTTAAAGTAAAATAATAGCTAAACTGACATATAAATAATTTTATGCCATAGTTATGAGTAATAACCCAGCAAAATAATAGAATCAAAAACCATAAACAAAATTTTAAAAGTGGGGAGAGTTAAAGTCAAAAGAATCATCATCAAAGTTAGAACGAGAAGGGAAATAAGGATAGAAATAATGGACTCTATGCAAAAGCCTAGTATAGAAGAAGTTCATTTCAAACTCACATTTCACACTTGATTAAATCTAACATAATAGCTTAAATAGTCGTCACTATCACTTTTTTTTTTTCTTTGGCTCATTTTATTTGCAAATATAATTAAACACTTAATTAGAAAAAAAGTAGAAAACGTGTTTTAATTGAAGTTCTCATTTTCAGAATAGGAGATACACTTTTTGGAACAAATCTTTGAGAAATCTAATACAATATAATTAACTGCAACAAATAATACTTTGACAAACCTAATACAATATGATTAACACACAGAAGATTCGAATAATAAAGCTTTTCTAAATGTAGATTATCCTAATACAATATAATTAACACATGGAATGATTAAAAAAAGAGGGTAAAAGTTGGTTTGGCTTGAAGTCACGTCACAAAGGTACAGAAAGCCTGTTCCTTTTACTCAAAAAACCCACACTTCCTCTTGCATTTGTCACTCGTAAGCTCTGTTTTTTCCCTCTCCTCTTCAACTTCCACTCTTCTTCCTCTGTTCCTCATAGCAGTTGCCATTTTTTTACGCAAGTTTTGTTTTTTCTTTTGTCTCTCAAAACCCAAAACTACTCTCTTGTGAGAAGCAATGGGTAAGGCGTCAAAGTGGTTTCGCGGGCTTCTTGGTCTCAAAAAAACCGAGCATGGTACCTCACCCACCAAGCCACCCAGAGAGAAACGCCGATGGAGCTTCGTTAAATCATACACGGAAAAGGACAACAACACCACTGCTGCCACGTGTCCACAACAAGGAAACAATGGCACCAAGCACGCCATGGCAGTCGCAGCAGCCACTGCTGCGGTGGCGGAAGCTGCTGTAGCTGCCGCGGAAGCGGCCGCCGTTGTTGTCAGACTAACGAGCAGCAGCGGCAGGTGCGCCGACGCGGGGCCCACAAGGATTCGCCAACACTGGGCCGCCGTTAAGATCCAAGCCGCTTTTCGAGGCTGTTTGGTTCGTATCCTTCATTATTATTATTATTATTCTCACTTTTGTCGTTTTTTTAATCTTCTGGTTTTGTTCTTGTTGTTGTTTTTGAGGTGATTCTTTGTAGTTCCGTTACCGAGCTGTTCTGTTTTGTCATTTTGCTCCAAACTAGTTCCCTGAACATTTTCACCTTCAAAATGTATCATTTATTTTCTTGGTTTACAAAAACTGGAAACTGAAATATTACTTGGAAAATTCAAGCCTTATTTCATGTTTAATAATAATAACAATGGTAATGATATGGAAAGGAATATTAAAAACATCTCAAATTTACAAAATAAGAATATAGTTGATGGGTGATTACATGGTTTCTTTTGGGGGTAGATAAGTTCTTGTGCCATGGCCCATTAGAGATACACTGTTTTTGGTGAAACAATGACATTGAGCTTTTGGCCTTTTGGTTCTGTGGGGACAGTTACGAGTCTAAAGGGGGGGGACTTGCATCTTCAGAGTGAGGAGACGTGATACATTTGGTTTTGATGTTTCCCTTCGATGTGCTTTTGTCATTTTCCAAGACAAATACCAAATACTACTTGTGTTTCTCATGTGACTTAAAATATATTAGTAATAAATAAAGTGTTTTAATAATCTCGCAAATGTGACTATGTGGACTTATCCTTAGTCTGGTTCAAATACTACTTGTGTTGTTTTTTAATAGAGGCAGTCACTGAGGTTTACCATTACCTGCCATAACTTTGAAAATAAGCTTGCTGCACAGAAGATGCTAATTCTGCTGATGTTCTTGTTGCAATGTTTAGGCAAGGAGAGCACTGAGAGCATTAAAGGGGTTGGTGAAGCTCCAAGCATTAGTGAGAGGTCACATTGAGAGGAAGCGTACAGCGCAGTGGCTGAAAAGAGTGCAAGCACTCTTGCATGCACAGGCACAAGTCTCTGCAGGGTTGGCCCTGCATGCCTCACCTTCAAGTGCAAAGTTATCTAGCCACCTCCATGTTAGTATTAGTAAATTGCCCTTTTATTGGAGATTGAAAAGCATTTTTATCTTGTATTTGAAGTGTATAAATTTTGATATGATTATACGTTGCAGGGTCCAGAAACACCCGAAAAATTTGAAAGCCCCATCAGTTCTAAGAGCATGAAATATGAGCAATCACCTATACTAAAGGTACTTTATTTTCTTGCCAGAATTTACCCAATAAGTGTGAATTTTATGCCTATGTTGTCAATTCTTATGGAAGCATCTATGACGTTGTAGAGAAATGGCTCCAGATCCTGTGTCCAGATCAATGGCTATCAAGAGATATATGGGAGTAGATCAGAGAATCAAGTAACCGAACAATTATGGAACTCAGCAAGATCATTGATAAGAACATATAGTTCCAATGATGAAAGAAATGACAGGGTTCTTGAAGTTGATTCTGGAAAACCACATTTTACAAAGCGTAGAAACCTCTCTTACTCCACAGGTTCTGATCATTATAGTAAGAGTTGGAACAGCACAAAGGAGTCAACATCTCTTCAATCTGGTCAAAGTCCATGTGGTGAAGTTCAGTCTTACGGTTACATCTCACAAAAAGTGAACGAGGTTGAGGAGAGTCCATTCTGCACTGCAGACAATAGTCCACAATTCTTATCAGCCACTTCCAAAGATGATGGCTTCAAAAGAAGCCCTTTTACTCCCACAAGGAGTGATGGCTCTAGAAGCTACATTCGTGGTTATCCTGACCACCCAAGTTACATGGCATGCACCGAGTCTTCAAAAGCAAAGGTGAGATCCCTGAGTGCCCCAAAACAAAGGCCAAATTGTGAGAGGCCTGGTTCATCTAATAGATACTCACTTAATGGATTTGATATGTCAAGATCTGCCACACAAAGGGCAATGCATGCAAGCTTCACCAACAAGGCATATCCAGGTTCTGGTCGTTTGGACAAGCTTGGTATGCCTGTGGGGTACAGATACTGAGTTTTGTTAATGTTTAAGAAGCTTATGTGTCTTCTATTTTCATAGTCTTAACATCGGATTTTGCTAACCTGTTGTACTATTGCGAGTTTAAGTTACAGCATTAGAAATCTATTTCAAAATTTCAGTGTCAAGTCATTTTGTTACTTGGATGGACTGTTCAAGGGAATTATTATCCGAGCCTTTCAGTTTTCCCTTGCACGCTTGATACATTCGTAATCATTTCTTTCTGTGAGATGAAAAGCACTCAAATTTCACTAAATTTGAACTGGGATAGGTTAGTATGCAATATAACAGAGTTTTAAATACAATAATATGCTCAAAAGTGCATGAAAGGCTTGGATTTAGGGGCACAATGTAAACTAATTTCTAAGTACGTTAAGATTTTGGTTTGATAACAAATATTCAATAAGACTTCCATTTTAGTAAAAGGATATTAGAATTTAACTCATTTACTCTTAAAATGATATTATATGGCCAATGTTTCGAGTGCTGAGAAATTTATAAAATTTGTATAAAAAGTATTACTGGGTCAAGAGCACAAAGGTGTCGTGGTGTAGTTGGTTATCACGTCAGTCTAACACACTGAAGGTCTCCGGTTCAGGTCCGGGCGACGCCATTAATTATTTTTTTATAGATCTTCCATATTTTGCAAATTTCGCTAAGAATTAAATGACAACTTCTTAAAAGTCACACAAAGCCACTGTAAGATAATAAATAAATATTATATACTTAAATTTTAATTTGGTTGTTTCTTAATCTTATTCATTTAACTTTGTCTCAAGATGTATTCAACATTATATAAGAGAGTTGTTCTCTTAGATTTGAATAATCTCGAATCTGTTACCAATATAAAGATACCAAGAATATTTTACTAATTGACCTACCAAACCAATATGAATGATAAAAAACAATACCAACCACGATTTTTTTTTTCCAAATGTAAACTCCTAAAACACGCATGATGGTTATGTTCAAACTAATATATTATAATTTAATACATAGTTATCTCCTTGCTTTCCATTATTATGAGTTAATTTTATTTTATCCTTGAAGGATATTGAATTTATAAGTCAAGTAAACATATACTCTCACATATTCCAGAACTTTTTTAAATGGTTAAAAATCAATTTATTTTGAATGAATTATTTATTATTGTTAAGAGAAAAAAAATATCTTCATTCGAATATGGTAATGATATTGTTTCTTTAAATTATATTACGCTTAATGAAGAACAAAAAAAAATTAATATAAAAAAATCGCAGTGTTATTCAAAGTGAAGAGGATACATATCTAATTGCAATATAATTCAATATTTCAAAGGATGCAATTGTTAGTGTTGATCAAAATGCGAAGAATTTTTAGTTGAGCATAAAAAAAATCAACAAATATGGAAATAGTTTACTGTAAAGGAAACTTAGCTAATTGAAATCGTAGTGGCATAAAGTAAATTTTGGGGTGCGAAAGTTCATCCGGCACAATCAATTGTTCAAATGAAGAAAAGTGAGTGTTTGGAAATGATGTAATGAATTATTATCTTATTTGGGTTCAAGATGTTGTGTGGAGAAAAAATGGTTTTGAGAGCCAACTTGCTTGTGAGAGATTCAAACTTATGTTTGGGAAGAGTTTTTGTAAATATATATGTTATTTGTGGATGAGACTTTAGATGATAATTTTATAAGAGTAGTGATATTTTGACACCATTTAACACTAATATATATTATTATTTTATTTATATATAATATTTTATTAACAAAATATAGTGTCAAATGGAAAAAATATATATATATATATATATATATATATATATATAAATTCATTTTTGACACAATTTCATATTAATATATATTATTATTTTATTTATATATAATTTTTTATTAACAAAATATAGTGTTAAATGGAAATATACATATATAAACATATAAACAATGATGTCAAACTAGTATTTTCCAATTTTATAAAATCTTATTTAATATGTTCTCTGATAAAATAGACATTAACATATAAACAGTGATGTCAAACTAGTATTTTCCAATCTTATAAAATCTTATTTAATATATTCTCTGATAAAATAGACGTCAATGTCTGTGTTTTGATCTCGCGAGATAGGATTAATTCACAGATATAGCTAAAATATTAGTACATAACTCCATAACCATTTGAGGTTGGTTTTGATTAAGCCATAGTAATTCTGAATTTATAAAAGCAATTACCATTTACTCAGTTTCTAGAATTAGAAACCTATAAACAAACACAATATAAATGCGTACTTTTCCACTCTTTCTACTGTGCACAGTCCTTGTTCACCATTTTGTATCCAAGGTGCTTTCCCTAAACTACCAACTGATTAGATAAATATGCTTTGTGAAGATGTTTCTAATGAGGAAATTAGGAGGGCTCTTTTTTCTATGAGAAATTTTAGAGCTAAGGGTTTTGATGAGTTTCAAGCTGTTTTTTTGTAAGAGCTAGTGGGATATGATCATCTTTGTGATCTTATCAAGAGTACTGTTGTTGATCCCTCCAAGTTTGTGGAGTTTAATGATACTCTAGTTACTCTTGTCCATGAAGTTGAACCTGTGGTTAGTATGAAATATTTCGATCCTATCAGCTGGTGTAATATTTATAAAGCAGTCATAATTTTTTTTCTCTCGAGGCTTAGAAGGAGATGGAAGACCTCATTAATCCTAATCCTTGTCAATGTATTTTTATCCCAAGCATAAATAGTGGGAATAAATAATATTATTATTGCGCAAGAGGTAGTTCATTGAGAGACTCTTATTTGGGTGGGTGTTTTCTGCATTAAGTGTCTCTTTCAGATGTGATGGAAGTGGGAAGGGGATTTGTGTCAAACCTAAAGATATGTTGGTACTAGTTACTAGATCTAAGTATAGATGGGGTGATGGTGTGTTACCAAGAATTGATGCGAACAGAAGTAGATCTAATTTATTGCCTGGAGTTAGTTGTTGGGATAAAATTCTCCCTAATCTATTGTCGCATGTAGGAAATAGCAGGAAAAGTAGCTTTCTGGAAGGAATTTTGGGTTCCCTACCCCAGTTCCACTTATCGACAATAGAAATTCTAGTGGTGGGTACAATGAAGATGCTCTTGTATGCTTTTAGGTTAATTGCGGTGGTGAATAAGATATTGCAAGGTTGTTGATTAAGCCTCCACCTCATCTTGTTGACTGAGCTTCGGGTTTTTTTTATTATTATTATTTAACTTTCCAAGGATGATGCTTCTTGAAACTTCTGCAAAAAACAGATACGGTAGCAGCAGTTATCTCAAGGCAAAACGTGCACCATGCTGCTTCATTTGACTAATCGACATTTATTTTTTACGAAGCTTATATTGCTGTGTGACTCGGTTCATTAGTCTAAACAAAAAAGGATGATGTGGCATAGCATGAAGCCTTGAATTAATCTAAACAATAGAGATTTATTGACTGCAGAAAACCCTGTCCCGTCTTTTTCTCCTCCCACAGCCCCATTGTCAAAAGTAACTAAGCACCACATTCGACTATGAAGACTACATATAGCTCATTAGCTCCAATATCTGGAGAAGTAATGCTTGATTCGTCACAGATTTTACCATTGATATCATAGATAAGTACTATACAGATAAAACATCGTCAAAAATGACCCAGTTCATCCAAGCTAAAAACAACATATTTAAAGAAGGCGAAGCATCGATGTATCAATTGGAATCTGGACATTAAGAAATTTTAAGGCACATTAGTAGAACATTTTACACTATCGGAAATGTGAAAACAATGACAACTCAGTTGCACTCTAAACCAGCTCATACAGCTTTAGCCGTCTCCCGAACTAGGGAAAGCTTGGCCAATAAACCACACAATTGAAGATAAGATCCAACTCCATCACAAATTCTCATATGAGCAAACCCAGTTTCCTGCAATTTGAAGACTGCGTCAAACAGATACTTTATGCATGTGTGTATGTATAAGCGAACAGACTATTAACTACCTTCATGAACTCCAATTTCAGATACTCAGCCATATCATAGTTTTTTATGATACGAAAAAGAGTCGTGATGATATCAGTGGGAGAATATCCTAAATCATACAATTGCTTGAGGCCCGAACAAGCCTCATCAAAGTTCCCTTCAATCACATTACGCACCATATTCTTCACATGCAGTGGATGTGGCTGGTCGCAAACCTGAAACCAACCATAGATTTCAACAAAACCAATGACAAACTGTGAAAAATACAAACTATAGTTGATTCTAACCTTAAAAACATTTGCTTGGTTAACAAATTGGAACCCACTGTATGTTGCTTGCAAGTTATTCAATGCCTGTCTCATATCACCATCGGCAGTGAAAATGATGGCTTCAAGTCCTTCTGGAACGTAGGGAACCTTCAACAAGATCACGACTCAGTTATACATTTCCTCAATGTTATTGAAGCCAAAATAGATGGCAACCAGTATTATCAAATAGCAACCATGGGGATGCCACAATGTTATGGCATGGTACTGTTCTCATGAAGGCTCATGGCAGCTATAACTACAAACTCTAACAGGTCTCATTAGTGAGAGTAATAATAAATTTCGAAATAAAAGAAAACAACGAAATATAACAACAGTAGTTACTAAAAAGTATATGTATTATTCTTGTCATAGCAACCCTGCTTCTGCTATATAGTATGTGATGCCGTCAACCATCAATAATTGTGGCAAAGCAAAACAGTTTTATAACCACAACGGTGGGAGTCTAGCATATTAGGCCACCTTATAAAAAACAAAGAATACATGCACAACATATCCCCTATAAGATTTAGTTGTCATAAATTTTCTGCTAACCTTTTACTACTATATCACATAATAACAGCAAAACCAAGGAAGCAAGTGATCAAATATTTAAGAAGATCATGATTTTTAGTTAACACAAAGCAGCAAACACATACAACAATCCTAATAGGCATTTTTATTTTTTAGTTTCTTCCCAACTATGCAACAATAAGCATTACACAATACAAGATGAAAATTTCCCAGAAAGGAAGGAAAACAAAATAGTAGTTGAGAAAGACTAAACAGGTCAAAGAATCACTGTTAAAAAAATGGATACATACAAACAATCAAAAGACAAGATAGCATTAGATTTGCACGTCATAAGACTAGTGCAGAAAAATAACTTAACTTAGAAAAGAAAACAAACAAAACAGAAAAAAATTTCTTCCAAATCAAGAGCTACCCTTTTGACACTCAAAAAATAATTATAAAGAAAAAGAAGATCATAGTAATGATTGTATTATTATTCCTAAGGATTAACCATTTTGAACTGTGACATTACCAATAATGACAGATAGTCAAACCAATGCTCCTCTGACAAATAGGAATACCACAAGCATGTCTTATGATATTTCAAGGCAGAACGGATTTTTGAGGTACCTTCTCGGCTTGAACCACAATCATGAGTCGACCAAGTATCTCTTGATCAGACAACCGTGAAAACCGCACTATGGCACATCTACTCTGAATGGGCTCAATAATCTTAGCTGAAGTATTGCAAGCAAGAGCAAAACGAGTAGAGTTAGAATATATCTCCATCGTCCTTCTCAATGCTTGTTGTGCCCCTGTGGTCATACTGAATTGAAAATGAACAAAATTAAAAGGCAAACAAGACAAATTTCTTAATTATCATGTTATAAATGCAACATATCCACTGCCCTTTCCCATAACTTATTTCTACTAAACAACCTGATTGATCATTATAGTGTAATCTTACCTCACATTTTCATTTTTTATAACAAAAATTATGTTTGATTGTATTAAAACAATAGATTTGTGGTCTTTTTGTCACACTTGACTCCAACTAACATTTGCCTCCAACAAACTAACAACTCTATTCGAGTAATCCGAGCTAAGTTTCCCAAGGACGAACATAGTGTTGGTGTTTAAACAAGCAACAATTGCTATTAATCGCACTAAATCAGATTACCATCAAAACTCACCTATCAGCTTCATCCAGTATTACTATCTTGTGCCTCCCTGGGGGAAGGGTCACTTTCTTCTGAGCAAACATCTTGATCTTGTTCCTCACAACATCAATTCCCCTACAACAAGAAGAAAACGGATAAATTCAAAGGAACATGTTGCAGCCAGAGAAGTGAAATGTGAAATCATGAAACAAACCTATCATCCGACGCATTGAGTTCAAGAACACCTTCCTTGCAATTTGGTCCAAGAAGCTCGTGAGCGAGAGCTAGTATGCTGGTGGTTTTTCCGGTCCCAGGAGGACCCTAAGACGAGACATTCGATGAAAGAATGAGAAAGGGAAAATTGCGAATTTAAGGACCTAATGAGGGAAATAAACTTACTGATAATATGAGATTGGGCATGTTGCCATCGCGAGCAATGACTTGCAGTCTGGAAACTGCGTCCTCGTTGCCTACAATGTCAGCGACCTTGTTGGGACGATACTTCTCCACCCATGGCACGTCATAGGTGTTGCTTGATGAAGACGATGACATGCTATGAGCAAGGGTTTCAGTTAGAGGTTGCAGAAGAGAAGAGAAAACCCTCAAAACCCTATATCCCAAACCACTTCAAACTTTGGAAGGAGTTTCTCCCAGTTTTAGAGGGAAAATCCCTTGCCAGAGTTGGATTTTGGTGCCTCTTAGGACTATTTTTTTTAGAATAAAAGTTACATGTTTATATAAAATTGTTTTTTATTTCTTATACTTTAAAATTAGTTGTTTCAATATTTATATATTCAATTTTATTTTCTTTTGGGCCGTATATACTATTTTTTATTTTTTTAAATTTCAATCTCCAAAACTCATATAAATTAAAAAATTAAAATACTAAAAATATGCACCTAAAGAATTTTATAGTATTAGTTAATTGAAAAAATAATGTAAAAGTAGGGTTTTTAAGGTAATTGTTGAAATAGTTAATAAAATTATTATACTTACTTGTTTTAAATTATTTGATAGGGTAAAATTTTTTGTTACATTTTTAAGATGTATTTTATTTGTTCTTGACCTTTATTAATATATGTTTTTTGTAATTACTATTTTTTTATATAATTACTATCTGTAATTATGTTTAGCTATAATTGACCAAAGTTAATTACTGTGTGAATTATTTATATTAGCTAAAAAAGTAGAAAAAAACTACACGAACTTTTAAATCTAAGTATTTTGTTATTTTTCTCTTAAACAAAATAAATCAACTTATGAATAACTTGTAGCAAAAATACAGTACATGAAAAAATATATGCATTATTCAAGTAAAATGAAATGTTTTTGAAATATTTATTTTTAGAATTTTCATTAATATTACAAGTTTTGCAAGGCTTATTTGAAGAGATCAACAGTAAAACCATTTAAAGTTCAAATATTTTTGTATCAAAATTTTAATTTGTTGGGTTTAAAAGATCTTGTTGCATGTACTGAATAACAATTCTGACACTCAATGATCATAATATCTTAAAAGTGAAATAATTTAACAAAACTTCACAACAACAAAGTAATTCAAGTATGTGGTAAAGATAAGAAAAGGGAGAAAATATTTTTCAGCATCCTATTTTTGTTGTTGTGTAGTATAGTATGTTTTTATTAATTTTATTATGGAGTGTTACATGTTGAGTCCATGATAAATTGTTGTTATCCAAATGATTGTATTGAGTTAGTAGACTAATTGGATGGTGGGAATTGCTTAAATTGTGGATTAATACATACTTAAATTGGATAGTTAAAAATGAATGTCCATAATTCACACTTTAATTGTTTGATTGGAAATTAATTTGTTGCTTAATTACTTCAATTCTTCAAGCAAATTATCTAATTGAAACCTAATCTCCATGTTAATAATTATAATCCAAAATATATGATTTGTCACATCAAAATAAATATATAAAATTGTTGTTACTAAAAATCATAATTTAAAATATATAAGAATTGTTTAAGAAAGATAATTCAAAAAAAAAAAAATTATAAATAATCATCCTGAATCAGCTATCTCTACTAATGTAAATTCTTATTCAGAAAGAAAAACATCTTAAAATTTGTACATTTATATTTGTATTTAATATTTTTGTAAGGTTTTGGTTATATAATATTTCATGTTTAACAGCAATAATATTAATAAAAGTGTAAAAAATTAAAAGATACACAACTTATTCACCACTCCCATTTGTAATGTTTAACAACTTATTTTTAATACACTGATTTTAATACATCTTGATAAAGAATGCTTACCACTTCCATGTAAGGACTCAATAACAGAAAATTAATCAATGTTTCATTGTAATTATGAAAATAATAACAATAATATTTTGTATTTTATGTATATTTTTAAACTAGTATTTTCAGTAATAATAAAAGTTAATATTAATTACGACTTCTACTAAATATTTATAAGAATTGTCAAAAGACTTATGAAAAGAAATTTATAAGTTATAAGTTAAAAATTGATAATTCATGATATTAAATATCAAATTAACTAAAAATAAAAAAAAATTAAATCAAACATTACCTTATTGTATTAGGAAATGAAGTCTTTAAATGGTGATTTACGATCTCATATTTTAAAAAAATTATAATAATTATATTTTAAATATGATTTGTAACATTAATTATTTTTAACCTATCATATTATAATATTTTTATTTGTTATACTGTTTTTATTTTATTAATTTAATTATTTATCTTATATAATAAAAACAGAAACTTGGAAATCTTTTTAAGTTAAAAATAAACTGAAAGCATGAGTATTGAATGGCTGATGATAACAAATTTTAAAGTAGTTTTGATTAGAAACAAAGGAATGAAAGTGTAACTTTAGTTATAAAGAAAGATGGCTAACTTTACAGAAAAGCATGTGGATTTTATAGAGTATTTTCATGATAATTGCATGAAAGAGATAAGTTTATGAAAAAATTGTCAATCTTACTCGTATAAAAACTAAAAAAACTAAAAAATTAAATTTCATAAAAATATTTTTTAATTTTTTTTTTATTTGAAGTTAAATATATTTATTTATTCATTTTCTTCTATTTTTACTCCTCTCTTCTACCAAACAACTGTCATATATTAATTAAACAAAACCACGCCGACGTTTGAGACTTGAGAAGTTTCAAGAAATTACTTGTAAAAGGAAATAAAAACCATTTTATGTTTCAGCGGGTAAAAGATGAATCCGCGTGGTGGAAGATCAAAACGGCACCGTAGGGGACAGTGAATACTAAACAAATTAAGGGTGATTTGATTTTCGATTTCAGATAATAGGTATTTGCATATACACACCGTTGAATCGTGGATTTCTGGAATCCCTTGTTCTTCTGACACTGTCTTAGAGAGATTCAGATTCAGATGTCCTAAAGCGCCTCACATGGCCACCGCAAGGTCACCAAACCATTCTTCCGAGGAAGGCGCCGATCCGACGCCGTTCCTCGGCACTTCTTCCGACGACTCTAACTCCGGCCGCCGTCTCCTCCGCCGACCGAGCCTCCGCGAGGCGGCGCGCTTCCTGCGGCAGGCGAGCGGCCGTCGCTTGATGCGCGAGCCGTCGATGGTGGTGCGGGAGGCGGCCGCGGAGCAATTGGAAGAAAGACAGAGCGATTGGGCCTATTCGAAGCCCGTCGTAGTCTTGGATATTCTCTGGAACTTCGCCTTCGTCGCCGCGGCCGCCACCGTCTTGATTCTCGGTCGCAACGAGAAACCGAATATGCCTCTGAGGTTGTGGATTGTAGGCTACGCTATGCAATGCGTTCTTCACGTCGGGTGCGTCTGCGTTGAGTACCGGAGGCGTCAGCGCCGCCGTGAACAGTCCAGCCCCGCCGTCGCTGTTGGCGGCAGCGGGGATTTGAGTTCGGCTTCGATTGAAGACTCTAGACACTACTTGTCGTTGCCGCAGTCCGAGGACGGTGGTATAAGGTAAATTTCGAAACAGTAACTGTGCGTCTGTGATTTCAATTTATGAGTACTTTTCCCTTCTTTTTTTCATTGTATATGTATTTATTACGGTAGCTCCGGACTATAATCAATTGAGTTTGCCAAATGAATTTAAGGAACCAGCATGTTTTTAAGTGTTTGTTATGAAGTAACTGAAAGTCCATTTAACTAATTTAAGTTTCATGATATACGCGGTTTCTTTGCTGTATCGCTGGGATGTGAGTGTGTTAATTGGAAACTCTGCCAATAACTTCAGTTCGTGCTTCAGAGAACCCGTGGGGAGATTTTGGGTTTCTAAGTTGCTCAGTTAAAAAAAGAGAATTTTGTCAGTTCAGAATACATCAAATGCTCTATTTTCTGACTTTTTGTAATACTCTAAAATCTCTGTCAAATTGCTTTGAGAGACTGAAATGGATGTTGTAACTTTGTAGGAATCGATGATATAAAATGTGCTCTCATCTGATAATTGGATGAATTATTAGATACTGAAGTTATTTTATTCACTCTCTTAAAACACGGGTGTAAATGTGTAGGTTTTATGCACAGACAAATTAGTAACACAAGATTTTTGAACCACGACCAGTATGGTGGCTAAGTCTAGAAATCTAAATGATGGATGATTAGGGAAAAATTCTCTATTGGCCTGATATAATTTCCAGCAAGGTTATATGTGGGTCAGTTTGTTGCATTTTTTCCCATTTTCAACGTGTCTGTTTCGTCTCTTCAAAATAAGCAGAAGCTAAGGGTTGAAACAATGATACAATATATCCAATATTTATTAGATCGGGAAATTAGTACCATCAATTATTGATTCAATCATCATTTTTTATTTAATGTTATGACTTTTTGTTTTTATTTTTTCCAAACAGTATGGCCAAGCATCTGGAATCAGCCAACACAATGTTTTCATTCATTTGGTGGGTTGTTGGATTCTATTGGATATCAGCTGACAGTGAAGCTTTGATCCAAAACTCTCCTCTGCTTTACTGGTTTGTCTCTCTCTCTCTCTCTCTCTCTGACTCCTGTGCTTGTGTAACTTGTTCATACGTCTCATTATATTTATTTGTAATTTATTTTCCTTTTTGGGAAACCTAAGGTTAGTTTAGTTAATTACCTTTGACGATTCTGCTTGCTTTGCAGGTTATGTATAGCCTTCCTGGGTTTTGATGTTTTCTTTGTCGTTTTCTGCGTTGCACTAGCATGCATAATTGGTATAGCCGTTTGCTGTTGTCTTCCATGTATCATTGCTCTCCTGTATGCAGTTGCAGACCAGGTACATCATGGTGTCACTACTGGTTTTTGTTTGAGTTGGTATGGCTGTACGAATCTAGTGCCTCAAGTGTTCGTTTCCTTAAATTTGCCTCTACTTATCCACATTTACCTACTGAGTCTTAAGAAAATTCGTGATATTTATGGCTCCAAATATTTGAGTTTTTGAATTTACTGAGGCTAAATGAAATGGAATAATGAATGAATATAGATTTCCTATTTGGTATAAAGAGACACGTATGTTAGCTTCTAGGATCTGTTTTTTGTAGATCAAACGGTGTTGGATTTGGAGGGAAAGCTGTCTTGTACCACCAAAATATGTGAAATCTTTAATTTTCATTATTGTTGCTAGTTGAGGTGTGACTTTAATAGGACTTTTAGTGTATAAGATTCTTAGCAGAAATTAGGAATGGAATATGATTGGGATGGTTGAAGATTGATCTATTGTGCCTTGTATTCAGTCAGTCACATGAATTGTTACAAAGGAAGTATTATGTTTGTTCTACTGTTTAAGGTGAATAATCTAGGCTAAACCATAATATCTTGATCTTGATAATGCTATTTGACTTTCTAAGGAAGCTAGCACCTGTAGATCAGAAGCGCTGATTGTCTCAGTTTTGTCTCTTGCCTGATCTTGTAGACATAATTTTTCTCTTTTACTTGCTAAGCTCTGCCTTCTTTCTGAAGAAAATAAAAGAAACAGTCTTGTGAATACATATATGATAAAAGGAAATGTTTTTCTATCATAATAAATACACCAGTTACTATTGGAGGAAGTTGACTGGTCTCGTCATGTGCCATATGAAAATGGTATAGTTTCATGGCTGTGAATTAATGTTTAGTACAAAAAGTACGAGAAAAATTACGGTGAACTCTGAAACTTGTTATGTAACCGCAAAAGTGTCTTTTGATGAGGTGGAACTAGTTTTGAGATACTTGCATATGTATGATATGAAAGGTGGTTTGACCAACTGTGATGAGTTAAAGGCAAAGTTCATTTTTAGGTTGCTTTGTCGGAAGCACCTTGCAGAATGGAGACAGTTAAATGAATGTGTCCCCGAGCCTTTTTAGGGTTGAAGATGAGGGGAATCGTAACATGATATACTTATAACAAAATGGCACGTCCTGTATATTTTTGTTTTTGAGATAACATATTTTATCCTGTGATTTGTGTGGGAAGCACCTTGCAGAATGGAGACAGTTAAATGAATGTGTCCCCGAGCCTTTTTAGGGTTGAAGATGAGGGGAATCGTAACATGATATACTTATAACAAAATGGCACGTCCTGTATATTTTTGTTTTTGAGATAACATATTTTATCCTGTGATTTGTGTGCTTCATTCAGGTTGACATTGTTGGCCTTCTAGGATTTATGAGGAGTAAAATTATGATTTACTTTCCTACAACTTGTTGCATTGTGAATGTATTATTGATTATTGAGTATTTAATTATGAGATAATTGTGTAATCTATTAATTGTACTCTTCCTTGCCTAATGTCTTTTTTATTATTTGTCCGGGATTAAAAAAAAGCAGGAAGGGGCATCAAAAGAAGACATTGAACAATTGTCAAAATTCAAGTTCCAAAGAACCGAAACTAATGAGAAACTTGCTGGGAATACACAAGGAGCTGCTGGAGGGATAATGACTGAATGCGAGACTGATTCTCCCATTGAACATGTTCTTTCTGAGGAGGATGCGGTATGATGCTCATTTTTGTTATGCGTTGCTTGGCCTTTTTCTTCCTTTCCCTCGTATTCTTTTTGTTTTGTCTGTCTTTTTCAATATATTTCAAAGCGAAATACATGTTTATTCCAAACACTGGCCTTGTTATACGCTATAGCACAGAATCGTGTTTTCAACACATTCCCAGATTGGAGAATGCATTTTGTATTTATTTTGGTGTGATTCCCTTCCATCTCCTCCTTTTTGGCATTGCTTTTCAATCTAACTTTACGTTGGAAGGAATTTTGACAAAGTGGTTCCAGAAAATGGGAGATAATTTTGATGAGATCAATAATTTGCTTTAGAAAAACTGATTGCACCCTGTTGTGCTGCTAATCTGAAAAGTTTTGGGTTGCAAACTGTAGGAATGTTGCATCTGTCTTTCTGCTTATGATGACGGGGTTGAACTTAGGCAACTTCCTTGTGGCCACCATTTTCACTGTTCCTGTGTGGACAAATGGCTGCATATCAATGCTACTTGCCCCCTTTGCAAGTACAATATCTTGAAAAGTACCAGTCAAGGTCCAGACGAAGTTTAGGCAGGACAGTTCTAGCAGCCATGCTGGGGAATTTGCATATCTTTTGGTTCACAGTATATTAGGCGCAACTTGTTTATATAGTCCAATACAGGCCTTTATTGTAGTTGCTGCTCGCTGCATACTCTCGTAGTGATAGTTGTTTTGATTATTCTTCGTTTTGAGTGGCTTCTTAGTGGTTATGTATATCTGCTCATTGTATACCGTAAATAATTATCTTGAGGCAGTTTGGTTGTCATTTTTTTATTATTTTTTACCATCAGTGTTCTTTGAGAGTATACTCTCTTTTATAAACACAAGTATGCCTCGGTCTACTGTTTGATCACAGTCGATTCGACCTTCGTCCTTCTTAGTCACTAATTTTCTGAATTCAAATTGAGGCTGTTGCAAGTGTTGGGTTTACCACTATCTCGATTGATTGCTGAAGAACAATACCAAAATAATGAGTGGCTACAAGCTGAATCCGGGGAAGAACTTTTGGCCATTGAAAATTTGCAGCTACTGTTTTTGCTGAATCACATTACAGTTAAGAAGTTCCCATTATGGTTTTTGCGTTCATCTGATATTGGTGGCTTCGAAGTTGTTTCACACATTTCAAATGTAGTTCATTTATATTCCAAATGTAGTTCATAATGTTTCTCGCACAAACATTCTGGGAAAATTTCGAAGGGTTTAGGCTTTGACATCTGTTATTATTATTGATAATGATGAATGGTTATGTCTAATACAAGTTTCAGAATGTCTAAAATGTCAACATGTTTGGTTCATTTATTTTTGTGAAGAAATTTTTAACTCGTGTTCTATTAAAAAAAATGAAATTTTAGTGAACCACTTGAATATTATATTTATTATTTTATAATTTAAATACAGCGAACTTTATGAACTCTAAAACGCTTGGAAAAAAAATCAGAGATTTCATAATGTTCATATATGAAAATTCTCACCTGACACACTTTTTATATAATGATTTTTTACTGTGATAAATTATGGTTATAAATATAAAATATTAATTTTTTAAGGGTCAAGATGAAAAAAAATGTCTTGTGAATTTCCTAAGTAATAATATTGACTATTAAATTAAACTTTGATTATCCACGTATGGTTTTATACACACACGAACAATAATTTATCACGCACGAACAATAATTTATCCCTTAAATTTTCCATTAGAATAGTGTTTTTAATAAATTATTATGTTATGGTAAGCATAACTATATATTTAAAATTAGTATTTTTAATTATTGTTGTTTATAAAATGTTTAAATTAATAGAATCTAAAATGTACTTTATACTTCATACAAGTATGAATGTAGTGTTACATAAATTATTTAAATAAATGTATTTTTATGTTATATATTTTATTTCATACATTGATTAAAATACATTTATACAAAATTATAAGTGTAAGGATTTTCTTGTGTCTATTAAACCTATATTGAATCATGTGTAGTGTGTTGGTTGGTATATTTATTAAACCTATTAAATGAAACGTATTTGTGGTGGTTGGGTAGGAGTTGGTTGCAAACTAATTATAACATGTGGATGGGTGCTGAGTTTTTTTTTGTCTTTTCATACGAATTAGTTAACAGGAAATTTAGAAAACATGTGTTTCAATATTTTATTGTTAAAACATTAAATATATATTTATAATTTATTTTATTGTTACTTCTTAAAACTTAATTTATAAAATAAAATTTTAAAAAAATCCAAATACTGTTTTTACATATCATATTATTTTATTTTATGCAACACATTTATATAAGTAAAAATTATAACAAATTATCATTATTCTACAAAAATATAAACATTTTTTTTAACTCAAATTATACGTCAGATATATGATAAATATTTATATTGTAATATAAGTTTACTTTAATTATTAGTATTTTTAAAAAGTTAAATTTTAATTTAAGAATAAAATAAATAACTTATGCGAGGCTTTTTTTTTTATTTAGTAAAAACAATTTAAAAATTATAAAGGTTAAAATTCTAATTTATAGAGTATATAATTAAATTATAATTAAATATTTAATTATTTATTCATAAAACTCACAATTTTTTAGAATTTATTTTCTTTTTTATTGTTTCTCCCTTCTTTTTACTTTTTTAAGATTTGATTCTCATGTTTTTCACAATCTTATGATACCAATGGATGATTGCAGAAGATAATTTTGACCTGACAACAATTTCTGATAGAATATATTAATTATTATTCTATAAATGTGCATTTTAGTCTTTTCAATAATGTTTAGACATATTATATGTTTTATGAGATAAAAAAATTGTGTTTCCTCAATATAAACCTTTTTTATTTGAGATATTATTTTGGATGTTATGGTGATAACAAATCTTTTTCTAACTTATGTAACATGAATAATAAGTGATTATCATATAAGGGGAACTGATAGCTTAAATTTGGTTCAATGTAATTTTAGGAATATTTAGTTAGAATTGAGATTTGACGGAATTTGGTAGATCTATAAATAACAATGTTAAACTGGTTTGGAGTAGTCATTTTAAATTATGATTAGTTTTTGACAAAGTGCATAATTAGATTAGATCTATTTTGAATTTTTTGAATCTTGTTAAAACTCATAATATTTAAAGAAAAAGATATTTTAGCATAATTTTTGTTTGAAATTAAATGATTTTGATTTTCGAGACTGTATGATAAGATGTAACGTAATGCCTCCTTTGAGATCTTATGTTATAATAGGTAGAATTGTTCAAATTGTTCCTTGGATGTATGTTATAGATTTTGCATAATTTTTGTTTTATAATATTTTTATTTAAGTAAGAATGAGAATCAAATAATTATTTTTCACTTAATTATTATTACTCAATTAACACTTTGATTCTTCAATTGAAAATTATATTTTTATTTATTTATATTCGAGATACATAAAGATAATATAATAATATAAAAATTCAATCAAATCAAGTGCATTTCAATAAAATTGGATACAATCTAACCCAATCAAATACAACCATTTAATTCAGGTGTTTTTGATTGAAAGACAATTTTATAATTAAATGTATTTCTTATTTATTTTGCAACATCACAGTTCAGTTCTAAAAAAGTTTATAAATACATGAAGTACTTACTTAATTCACACTCACTTATATACTTATAATTCTCTATGTTCTTATCGACTTGAGTGTCCAAGAATCTTCTGCAGATGAATCTCTTCACAACGTCTTGACAAACTCAACAATTATCTCTTGAAGTCATAACTCGGCCTGTAAGACAAATCACCTTTATCTACCTCAGAAGACAGACGCTCTTTTCTAATAAGAACAATGTCGAGACAATTATCTTTTTTTGAAAAATGATTTTTTTTCTAAATAAAATTATTGTTTGCTTAGTGAAGGTTTTAGTCACTTATAGAAACACATCTAACATAAAGTAAGTTTTATTATACAAATTGATGTGTTTTGGAGCTAATAAATTTTATGTGCATATGCATATGATTACATGAAGATATTTAAGGATGTTATATATTGTATAAGATGATATATAAATGGCAAAATTATGAGTCATTGAGTGAGATTCATGAATGAATATTTATTGCTATGATGATATGAGTTACCTTAATGTATTACTAAGATTATGTGCACGTATCAATAAGATAAGTTAACGAGAAGGTATATTAAGATGTTAATATGTGATATAAGTATAAAGTTAGGAAAATTAAATGAGATATCTAGATTCTAATATATATAGTATCAAAATTTACAAACGTATTACATGATAAAGAGTTGACAGGATTTTGATACATAGGAAGATTTTGATGTACTAAGTTAAAAGTGAAAGTCACTTATATTAAACTAAATTGTAAAAATCACTCTCATAATATACTGTCAAATAACATCTATACTAGAATGATTAATTTATAATATATATATCAATTTAGTAAATAATGTTAGTCCCTAATATCCGATCTAATAACTAATAGAAATATTTCAAAATCAATCATTCAGTTTTTGATTATATGAATGTTTGATATTGTATTTGATAAGATTTTCCTAAAATTATTCATATATTATTTTTTATATATATAAAACTCACCTTTATGTTCATGTTTTATGTTGTGATTATATTATATCGCATTTTGACACAGTAAAAAATAGTTATGCAAGTGTTAGAGTTAAAACGTAGTCAATAGTCTTTATAAATTTTATATATACACGCTGTTTGAATATATATTTAAATTTTGTAATATTTAGAACATATAAAATACATGATTTTAGTGTGTTACAATTTAAGAGAAATAAGAGGATAGATGTTTTGTTTTTTATCCTTGTAAAAACACTTACATAAGGAAAAAAAATTAAAAAAAATGTTTTCATTAAAAAATAACTATTAAAAATGCTCCAATTTAAAACAATTATTCTAATTTATATAGAGGGAGAATATTTGTTCATTATTTATTTGAAATTAAAAAATGTGTTATTTTATGATTGTTAATTAAACACTTATTATTAGATAAAAATATAATCTATAATTAATGTAAAACCTTTTATATTTAAGATTGCAATCATTCTTACATTACAACTGGATTATAATCAGGTAACCCATCTAGTTATAATAAAAACTTATTTCTAAATAGTCTTTTTTTTATATATAGAAAGATTCAAATTTGTATTATTATATTTGATTTTTTAAAATTAATTTAATAAACACTTCAAAACAAGTATCTGAATAGAATATTATATAAATAAATATATTTTTACCATATATAATATTTATTAAATAATTAAAAAATAATTTAATAATATTATAAATATTCAATAAAATATACTCATTGAACTATTTGAATGTAATACTTTATATATATATACACACACATATATAAAAGGAAATATGAAATGGATTTATATTTTTATCGAACTCATTAAATAAAATATGTGTACCGTCAACTGTGTTTTGGTTTTGAATAAAATTTATCATAAAATAATATTTTGAAAGGTTTACTTAATAATATTATAAAATAATTTACATACTTAATAAAATATATTTACTGAACCTCTTAAAGTATGACTTTTCGTAAATAAACTATATTTATTGAATTTTTTAGAAGTACGACTTTTCGTATATACTTTGAACTTATTGAATAGAATAGAAAGTATGTGTATTTTATATAACTTATTAAACAAAATACATTTAGGAGTCAACTCTGTGTTTGCTGGTATTGGTAGTATAGTTGAACTTATCAAATAAAACGTGTCCACGGGGTGCTAGGCCTTTATGATAAATAAGGTAAAATAAGTGATATTTGATTTTAGTTTTATTAATTTTTTTTATTTTTACTAAAACATATTTTTGGTCTTTATTATTATATAATGCTATGTTTTAACTAAACAATCAATTTAGAAAATATTTAATATATTGTTATTTATGGTTAATTTTAAATTGTGAAAAAGGACGATAGTTGTCAAAAAACTCATGATTAAAAGAGTTAAAAAAAGGTTAAATATATTAATTTTTTCATGTTGTTTTATGTTGTTTCGTTTAATGAATTGTAATTTTTGTTTTGTTTTATATTTCTTTTTATTCAAACTAAAAATGACATAGGGGTATGAAAGATCACTCTTTTGATATTGTGACTTATTCATGGTTTGTGTTAAAAGGCTGTAGTTAATAACACGTGGCAGGCATATAATAATACACATTAAAGTTTTTTTCTTAAACTTCAACTTAAAACAATTATATTTGTAAAATTTCATTTTCACTTTTTTATTCTTTCACTGCATGTATACTTTAGCTTCCTTTTTTTTAGTTATTGCTCCACCTTCTTTGTATCTTCATCCTTTAAAGATTGTCATTTTTAGAATTTGGTTAGACTTTGTAGGAGTTGAAGGATTAGGAAATTGCTTCATATGAACAATTATTTCTTTTTCTATTTGTTGGACATTTTTTTTAAATAAAGAACTTCTTGAAAGTATGAATCTTTAAGTAAAAGAAATCATTTTACACAATTTTAATAAATGTATTTAAAATAGTGTTTATTCTTTTGTGAAAATTTTAGTAATATAACATTTTGTTGTATGTTGAGTTTGAAATTATTAAGATGTATGTAAAAATGAGGTTCTTAAACTGAATTTGAAGAATATATATTATAAGTGTGTTTAATATTTTGTAGTTGCATTGAAGAACATCCATTATATACAAAAACTAAATAAAATATGTTACCTGTGTATTTGATGTTCTCTAATTACATTAAAAATCTGAAAAATATTAGTTTTATACGTGTCTAACATTGATTATGTTAAGTCTAAAACTTTCTATTCTTTATTATTATTATAAAACATTATTTTGATTCAATCTTCCTATAACTGATTTTTAATTATCTTTGGTGTTAATTAGTTTTTTTTAACAAAATACTCTTAATATTATAGTCAATAAATAAAAAATATTATGAACATTTTTTTTTTCTTTCGTATGAAGATTGAAAAATTGAAAAAGAAAATCAATAAAAAGTAAATTTTTATTACAATTATTTTTTGTCCATATATAATACTACTAACTAAATTAACTAATTTTATCAATAACTGTGAATTAGTTATAAGTAATATTTAAGAACGAAGGGAATATACATTAGATGATGATAGACATAGTTTGAAAACAATCTTTCTATTATTATCCAACTATACGATGAATATTATTTTTTCGAGTGAAGTCCCGTGGTTTTTCTTTCATAGGTTGAGGAATTTCTCTCCTTAAAAATCTAGTTTATTATCTGTTCTGTTTCTTGTTCTTCATCTCCATTAGAAGTTCTTCAGAGCAGATTAACTATTATATAAAAATGGTAAGGCCACAAAAACCAAGCATGGATCACAATTTGAAGTATTAGTAAAATATAAACCGCCCAAATGATCAGTAATCAGGAATAAAAATACCGAATTACATCTGAAGCAGTGATAAGTGGTTTTCTCTACGTGTGTCAAAAGTTTTTATTCAATCTACAGAGTACTCCAGCAGGAAAATTCACGGTTCATGATACAAGTTAAGACAATGCAGTTCAAGTTTTGGCTGAAAATATGAAACAAGTAACGATTCTCACTGATCAATTGGCCTGAGAAGAAGCAGTGGAGGTGTGAAAAGATTTCTTTCTGACTAAGAGGCAAGTGATTCTTGAAGGATTGGAATGAGTGTTATCAAGACAACAGACTAAGAAGTCAGGCCTGTGAAGGCCAAGGCAAAACCTGTCCTTTCCCATCACCAATGCAGAGGCATCAAGCAGCACATGCCAGTAGTTCCTATGAGCCTCTGAGACCCAGTGATTTGTCCCATTCACATCTGCTTCATATGCAAATAACCCTTTCAGCCTAACCTTACACTTCCTCCTAAAATTTTGGCTAAGCTGTGACCCTTTTATCTTCAAATCCAGCCAAGTTTTGGGTGCCAGAACCACCTTGGACTCCTTAAAAGAAGCAAATTCCCTGATATAATCTTCCTCTTCTCTAAGAATTGTCATGTAGTAGTTTCCCCTGACAAAAGGGTAGCTCTCCCCCACCAGCATCATTGCATCCTTGTAGCTTGGAGTGAAGAGAACCAGGTACTCATCATCAGGCAACCCACAATGCTTCAACACCTTGTTTTGGGCTTGGATTTCTGGGATTGAAATGAAACTTCCTGGAAAGGAGGATTTTTTGGTGAGTATATCCAGAAGTCTTGATGGCTCCAACTGGGTCAGATCCATTTCTGGGAGATTACTACCAAACAAAGGTTCTCTAAAGGTCCCTCTTGGTGACTTTTTCCTGTCATCTGACATGGCTTCTGAAGGCTCCTCATTGATAATAAAGCTAGACAAGTCTATACCATTCCCTTCCCCTTCAATTAGGCCAGCATATTCAGGGTACTTTGCCAACACATACTGTTCCACATATTCCATTTCTTTCTGCGTTATTGGACCTGACCATCTAATGTCAATATCACGGATCTTTGATATGGCTTCTGCTATGATATGAGGAGGAATCACCACATGTGGTTTCTGTTTTGGTACCAATTAAGGCCACTGCTTAATTTTCAATGGAATATATAACATCATACAAGAAACAAGTAAACTGAGAGTTTGCTAGTTACCTTTATAACCATGCTGTTTGACTTGGTATTCTCTTGTATTAATTTGTGTATAGGTCCTTCAACATTCTGAATGTCCTTGGCTTCATCTTCTACCATTTCCTGATATGTTACCTGACATAAGGTATAGGATAATTCAAGCTTTTGCAATTGAAATAAAATCAACAAGCAATTAACAATAAACATAAACTGCATGCAGCCATGAATTTTGATCACTTTACCCCAGATCCTCCATGCTCCTCCCTGTTTGTTCCCATGGCAGTATTTGTCTCCAGTCTTCACCCCTTAAAAAAGCAAAAGGTAGTGTCTAAATACCACTTTAATTTCTCCCCCTAGCGAAATTGCACAACATAAACCCATAAACAGAAGAAGGGGTGGCCAGGGTCATGAAGTTAAACTGATTGAAAACCTGTTTAAGGGTAGTGACTAGTATGTCCTACTAACTCCAAAAGAGAAGCCACCTACAAAATGAAGAATAAGGGCAAAAAATATGGAGAAAGAAAGGAGGACCTGGTCCAGCCAAACTTACTGACATGACATTTCTTGTTGAAGATGTGAATCTAATGATCAAATATTAAAGAAACTAAAAGAAAATGATTAAGCCGACAAGGATAATAGCAACCCTCTAGGATAGTAGGTGCTGATGAACTGGTGGCATCTTCTATTGCTACAAGCATGGTTTGCAAAGTATTCTCCGGAATAATACTTTTTTATTATTGGTTTTCAGACTAGCCCTCGATTAAAGTTTCAACCTTGCTTTGATTCTTAACTCTATCAATTGAGGTAAAGAACGCCTTATGAGTGAGAGTTTTTAGGTGAGGCTTTCCAATGGCAAGGGCATCACCATTTGTGTTTATTGGCCAGAATGGGAATTTTATATTTTGGATGGAAAATGACCATTTCACAATAATGGGGGAATTTCAACAAACATGTCATGTGTGATTCCAAGGAAACTGTGTGAATGAATCTTTTTGCTAAGCATTATATCACAGTTACTGTTTCAATTTCCCTTAATCACTGGGAAAGAGACTCTTTATTAACTTTCAGCGGCTGAAAACCTGAACGGAATTCACTGGGACAACCAGATCAAATTCAACACAAAACTAAGATTCCAGAGATTATGGTTAACAATAAAAAAACATTATCACTATTTCAATGGTTGTCTACAATTGATTCCTGAGATGAAACTAACGCCTTAGAAAAATGTGCTACTCTGTCTGCATGCATGTTAGCAATTAAAGATCCATTTGTTGAGTTGCAAGAAAAAACGAAAGAAAATCATATGAAATTGTGTTGATTTGGGCAATAAGACAAATTTTTGGAAACAATCTATCACAAGTCTTGAAAGAGAAATCTCAAATTTTTATTTGCATTTAATATCCTCTCCTGTGTCCATCTAAAGCTTAAAATATTGCTTTCACATCAAATTGAAGATTTTTTATTATAATGTATTTGGAAACATGCTAGAAACTACTCGGCGGTATTTAACTAATACATATTTTTGTGAACATGCCTTCAATAAACTTCAATCATCAACACATAAGCAAACACATATTTAATTCAAAATAACATAGTCCAACTCAATCAAAAAGAGGGCTATAACAGGGTAGGCTTAAAAGGCTGGGATTGAATTTGGATTTCAATAAATCCAATGTAGATTTGATTTTTTTTTAGCTCTGAGTTAAACTAGGATTGAACTACACGTTTTATTTTAAACTGTGATTTATATTATTATACTATTATAGTGAGGTTATCAAGTAATTATATCCAAAACAAAGAGTGTCAAAAATATAACTTTTCATCTTCAGACGTGCTATTATTTAATAGGTTCACATAATTTGGTTGAATAGACTAGGTTGAGCTTTACATTTCGAATAACTTATATAAATTAACCTATTAACTCAATATGGGTTGGATTGAATTAGTATTGTTTCTAAACTCTTTAATCTATGTTTTTTTTTCATAAACTACATTTAATATTTATGTCATTTACGATATCTCTTAAATATTTACTACTTTTATAATACTTTTCTCTTTTCTTAATTATATCTCATTATAATTTAGAAGATCTTTAAGACAAGTAAATGAATAAATACTTTTCATAAAAAATTAAGTTAGTAGGCAAACCTAACTCAACTAAAAAAATGAGTTGAGTTAGTACTTTTAATCCAATACAGAAAAGGATTCAACACATCTTATTTCTTAGGCATCTTATTTCTTAGGATTGAGTTGAGTTAACTTATTTAACACTTGTAAGACTATATTTGTGAACATATTACTCTAAAAACAACACACGTCCCAACTCACATGAGAAAAAATTATTAATTTTACTTGAACCATAGTATTTAGTAAAAATAAACAAAGTGTTTGATTAGTCTTCGTTAATATAACTTGTGTAAAAAAAATTAAATTGTTAATATTGAAAATATGATATATGTCATTAGATACTAGAACAATATATCACTCTCAATCTAAAACTTAAAAAAAAAAAATTATAAATTTTTCTTTTTATATATTTATTCATTTGACTGGTGAAACTCATAACTCATCACAGTTGAATTCATGATATTATCACTTTAATAATACCACTAGGTGGAGAAAGTTGCTAAGAAGACTTCATCTAGAGTCTTCACCAAAGGAAAGAATAGTGTTATGATTTTGTGATATGAAAAACAAAGACTTGTATAAGAGAGGTGCATAATATCCAATTGAAAATTGAAAGGGAAAATTATTAAAGTATTCCTGGTCTCGCGCTAAATGTTGCGCGCACAATCCACAAAGACCGCTATTTTATTCCGGCAAAGTAATATGTTATCGTTAGGGGTAATTTCGTCTTCATTGGAAGTGTTTCTCACTTCAGAATATACCAGTGATAATCTTTCTAAATTATTGAAAAAAAACATAAAAAATTCAACACCAATAAATATTTATGATCTTTATTAAGTCAGACAGAGGTGATTTGGCCGTTTAGAGATTCCAACTCCCATGTTTAATATAAACATAACTAAACAAACAGATATAAACAAAAAAACAAGTGAGTGAATGATTATGTGTAACTGCATAATTCAATGAATCCGAAGGAAATGTTGAGGTTTCAGATGGGGCTCTTCTATCATGAACTTTTTACTTTTCTTTTTTTAGATAGATCGCAATATTGTTTTAGGAGATATAGTTGCAACTTAGAAGAGACTAATAAATCTTAATTAATCAGTTATCTGTTTATTAGCAGTAATCAATGTTAAAAAAAATCTGAGCCTGGAACATAAAATGGTAACTCAGTGATAGACTAATACTTTCTATTTCTAACAATTTCTGGTTTCTCTGTTTTCTTATAATTTTAGATTGTAAATTTTAGAAATTTCACAACTTAGTTTAATTTGAATTTTATGAAATATTTTCATTTATTTTTATATTTTAGTTAAATTAGTTCTTATGGTAACTTGAACATGTGAAGGTTTAAGATTTAATGGTACTAAAATGAAAGAAATAAAATATAAATAAATTGAGAATTGAAGTAAAATTATATATTTTTTAAAATCTAAATAGTTTGCTGTGAGTTAGTGATTCAAACATTGGTATTGTACTTAAAAGAATTTACAGAAGGCCATAATTCAGGTTGGAAGATAGAAATTACAAAATCTTGGTGCTATATTAGATCAGTCAACAGTGCCATAGTTTTTGGATTGGGATTCTCCACTAAGCTCACCTTGATTGGACTATAAGGAGATTTTTTGGCAATAATTTCTTTAGAAATTTTAAATTAACCCCCTGCAGGCTATGTTTATTCCAGGTGTACCACCTTGAATTTCAGAACTAAAATGATTTCTCACATAGTGGATTCATAACAACACAGACTTCAACTATTTGTTGCATTAAGTATCTTGTTCCTAGACATAATTTATGGTAAAAAAATGTACTTCATTGAGCTAGTTGAAAAAAGATATCCTTCAACCATTTGAACCCCTAATCTAAAATCAGAAAGGGAAGTGTAAATAATAATCAATCATTGCTCACCATCACAAACCTCAAATCATTACATATGAAATGAGAGAAACTACTGAAGTTTCAGAAGAGACCCCTCACCAACCCGCTAGCCATCTTCAAGCTTACTCAAGATCACCAAACAAGCATCAAAAAGGAAAATATGACCACAAACCAAACTTAAAGGACGCATGTCAGCACCCTAACAAAAGATTGAAATGGATTTTGTTTTCTAAATGAGACATGTAGCTAAATTTCTAAAGCTTAACGCTTAACTTGCAACCACAACAATTAGGTAGCTAGCAGCAGCTGGATGAAAAGAAAAGTGACACTTATAACAGAAGCAAAGGCATCCCTTCCTCTCTACTCAACAACATGCAAAGGACCACATAAGAACTGTTATTATCACCAAAATCCACAACGCTATGAGAAGGATGTAATGTAACAGCAGTTTTCTCATAGGAGAGAGCAAAGGAACATTAGAAAAAATTAAGATGCCCCCAGATGTACTACATTTTCGTCCTCTCCTATCACCTCTAGTTCAGTTTTCTCCTTCACTCACATCTCGAGCACAAGAAAATCATATTTGTTGTGTTCACAAATATTGGCAAGGAAGGAAAGGGATGAATCTCACCAAAAAGAAACTCATCCCCATCCTTGTTTTGATCCTTTCAATCTTATCAATTCTCAGACTTCTGAGCCTCAATGTCAAGACTTCACCTTTTTCCACTGGGATATCTGCTTTGTTTCCAGCTCCTCAACACAATTGTTCTTCACCTTTCTCCACCTGCAACAAAATTGCATCATCACATACACCTGGATCCTCATATCAGCCTAGAAAACCTCCCAACACCACAACCACACTGAGTGAGAAAGAATTCAAAGTTCTTTCAGATCTCATTGCTCTTAAATCCCCATGCAACCTCCTTATATTTGGATTTCAACCGCGGTACCTCATCCTCTCAAACATGAATGCTGCTGGTAGCACCATCTTTCTTGACAATGACCCTGAGAAAATAAGCAAGGTGAGAATAAACTCCAACAACACTCAAATATACAGATTTGAGTATAACACGCCCACAAAAGCAGGTTACAAACTGCTCAAGCACGCAAGGCAGAACCCGGCTGCATGTGTACCAAATCCTAGATTCCTTCAAAAATCAAAATGCGAGCTTGCATTGAAAAACTTGCCATTACAAGTGTATGAAAAGAACTGGGATGTCATGGTGGTTGATGGACCCAGTGGGGGTTCACCAGAATCACCAGGCAGGATGGGGTCCATTTACACTACTAGTGTACTTGCAAGAGCAGGGAATACTTCAGATGTAATAGTACATGATGTAGATCGTATCATAGAGAAATGGTTTTCATGGGAGTTCTTGTGTGATGAGAATTTGTTGTATTCTAAAGGGAAGTTATGGCATTTCAGAATCAGAGGTCTCTCAAATTCCACAAGATTCTGCCCTGTTGAGGTAGGGGAATAGTATTCAATTTTTTTGTTACAAATATGATATACAAACTCACTAATCAATTAGCATTTTTCACCCTAAACGTGCCACTGGATAAACTATATTTCAATACCCTGACTATCTATCATAAACATATACAGTTAGTGGTTCAAATGATAATTAATGAGGCAAATGTAGGTTATCTTGATAAACTTTTTAAGTAACTGGTGAGAATTTTCAGTATTTTGCATACTACGATGGACCATGTTGCCCCGAGGAAAGTAGAAAAAGTGTTGCAAATCAATCCTATCTAATATTGTCAACAGAACCCAACAATGAAAATCATGCTGGTTGACATAAACTCGAAATGATAAGTTGCTGGACAAAAATTGTGCTCTTCAACCATATAAAAGTTTCAACAGCCAAAATTTGTTGCTTTTAAGTCATAGCATTTTCCACTCATTGAATATAAGAGGTTTAGGAAGGATTCCGCAACTAACGGGCAACACAAGGATCATAAGATAGAAAATGCATAATGCATACAGAATCATCACCATTACACTCAACCTTCTCCGGACGGTACATGAGAGATTCAGGAAAAAGTGTCTAACAGTCTAGAATTTTTTGTATAAGCACAAATGACATGTTGCCACTGAATGCATTATTTGAACGGTTAGTACCTTTCTGAAAGGTTTATATTGCTTTAGGAATGGAAGCAAAAACAGAAACAAAAAGAGACAAGGGAATCTGAGTGAGTAATTTCACAGACTCAGTTTTAAAGCTTAGGGTCAAGACGTGGTGTCAAACCCACAATTGGATCTGTTGTTTGAACTTGGTGATAGAGGTTTGCTAGACCTTGTTGATCTTGATTTTCTTGAGGAATTAGGTTTTCTCTTCTATTCTCAAAGTAGTGTGATTCTCAACAAATAAAACTCATGTGTTTAGCAATGAAGGAGACATAATAATATACACCTCCAACTCTAACAACTCTAATCACAAGCTAATCTACACTAATAGCCACACATATTTGAACCAAATAATAATGGCATAGGCCAATTGGATCACCCTAATCCTATTTACAATTAAAATATTTGGTATCCAATAAAATCTAAACATTATTAATTACTTGCTATCCTGTACATTTACAATTAAAGATAGAGCTGAATAACTGGCAACTGTCTTCTTTCTTAGCATTCTACCATCTCACATTTGATAGACATAATACAGAAAACAGAAAAACAGCAAAGGAAGTAATAACAGATATAAAAGTACAAACATACATTTCAAGAAGAAAACTACAATCCTTGATCATCAAAGACGTGCAGTTAGATACCTAAAATTTAGGCAAAACTTCAGATCCATTGATCTTGCAACCAAACCAACCAATCATACAGGGGACATAACATAAAAAATTAACAAAAAAGACACACTGGAAAAGGACCACATGAAGGTACCCACCAAGGAGTGCAGAAACTCGTGTATTCATATTTTGATGATTAACGGATATACCTACCCACTATCACAAACACAAGCAAAAAAAGACAAAGGAACTCACAGCTTTATTAGTGGGAGTAAGTGGTAACCTTTATTGCCTTTAGCACCATGGAGAGAATGATTTCCATTGTCAATTGAAAACACACTGAAGATAAGTGCCAGTTCAAGAATTTTAAAGAATAAATGGTATTTACAATAGACAGGATATGTATATCCATACATACATACAAGAAAATTCTTACAATTACACCAAATCATAGTGTTGTATACAGGCAAAGATATCAATGAAGGAGGTGTTTTTGCAAAATGGGATCAGTACTGATTCATTTGGCCTAGCACGATTTGGTTGTTTTCTGGTTATTTATACCAGTTGTCCCCTCTTTTCTTCATCAATAATAATAGTTCTTGTTTTCTCTCTTTTATCTTTTTCTTGCTTTTTTTTTTCTTTGTTTTTCTTCTTCTATCTTTTCTATTTTTCCGTTTCTCTTCATTCTTTGTTTTACATGTTTTATAAATGCCATTACACTCAGATGTGATTATAGATCAGCATGCATGTCAAATTCTTCACCAATTGCAGATACTCTAAGAAATTGATTATGCACATAATTAGAGGGTCCAACTAAATAATTGACAACACAACTTTATTTTAGGATTTTCTTCACACACGAAAAAGTAACACAACATAATAAACATATATATGTTCATATATATGTTCGTGTAGTACGAGCATATCTATGATTTATAAAATGTGAAAGAATATAACATAATATAATATTGTATTATCTGATAGATGAATTATTTATAAATAAAATAATCTCTCATATTATAGATCATTTTATTTATTTTTATTAAATTATATTCAAATTTATAATTATATTTCTTGCATCATTAATTCATTTATTTTCTAACATTATCTATCGATGAATGATGTAGGCTAAAATCTCTTTCTCCAACTTCATATCTCCTATATGAAAATCCTTTTATCAAAGAGATTTTGTCCTTCAAACGACTTTTATGCATCTTAATCTATTAAAGACCAACACTAGCACTGAAGTTACTATGTATACCTCTATTCCTTTGACTTCATAAGAATAACTTCAAATTTAAAATTTGTATAAAAAATCTTCACAAGGTTTAGACCAAAACTCTTCGTTCTCTTTCTAAATGAATGAAGGAAGAAGTCATGATAGAATCACAAGAACAATAAAGAATGATGGAAATATAAATTAATAACACTTACACTCTGTACAAAGAAACAAAACCAAGCAAACTCAAGATGAGGAAGCAATATAACTTATTATTTATGTGAGATACTTCATTATAATTAGAATTAATAACTCTAGTGTACATGTATAT
>Ga0209489_103017_pt1 | contig 33403 bp, 17 predicted proteins | sample SiratrowhiteBW_FD_187527 | JGI IMG/M metagenome (GOLD analysis project Ga0209489, IMG submission 187527) | Root nodule microbial communities of legume samples collected from California, USA - Siratro white BW (SPAdes) (version 2) | ecosystem: Host-associated > Plants > Roots > Nodule | place...
TATATATATATATATATATATATATATATATATATATATGAAATTATATTTAATTTTAAAAATGTATTGATGAGTAAATATATTTAAATTATTTTTTTATACAACATAATCAATTATTATATTTTTAACATAAATTAATTATGTGTACAACATAAGTAAATTATACGGCATTAACCTATTTCTTCATATATCTACATGAAAACATTTATCTCATTTCTTTAAGAATTGAAGCAAATAAAACCGCCAACCATCCTCCATTCCTTCACTTTCATTTTCCCCTTTATTCATTCCCTAAGATCCTAATAGAGGTAACTACTATCCTTATTTTTCCATTGTCCAATTAATGATTGGTGTATGAATATAATTTAAACCCTCTTCTCTACATTAAATATAAATTTTATTCTTAACTGGAATTCACTGAGAATCACAAAATTATATAAATTTTATTTCATTCTTATTTAATGAAATTTTGACTCTGGTTTACTTTCCTTCTTCAATGTTAATATATATATATATATATATATATATATAAGTTTACACTTTTAGTTTTTCTATTATTCTGATTTTTTGAATTTAAACTCTTTTCTTTTTAGTGGTTTAATATCTCTACTGTTTTAATTATGTGATTATAATTTATAATTAATAACTATATTTAGTATAAATGTTTACGTGACAGGAACACTTAAATCAGTACATTTATGGCAAATGAATATGAAGTTGACAGATAGATCAAAATTACATAACTAAAGTAACGAGAAACAAATTGGAAGAAAAAGGACCAAATTTATAAACTAACAGAAGGTAAAAGGACATGAACATATTATTATGAAGCTGCAAAATAATAACTGAAGAACAATTGCAGAAAATTAGAGGAACAATCTTTGTGGAATTTGCCTTCGGTTTCTCTTTCCTTTCATGTACAAGAGCTATAATTTTATCTCAAATGAAGCTACAAAGTACATCATGAATTGAACCCTTCAAGTTTCTCTTAATACTAGAAGCATATATATATATACATATGAACTTGAACCAGTACTCCTCACTTGATGCATGGAGAACTGAATCTAGGTTCCATATATATCCTTTTAAGCTTCTTACTTTTCCTTTTAGCCTTTGAAAGGGCCTCCAAAAGTATCCAAAAACAAGGGGAAGTTGATACAAGATGTTAAAGGATAGTTAAGATACCATATACATGTTTCCCCATACATATATTTTCTAATACAGATCGGTGAAAGAAAGGAGTAAGATAATCCTTTAAGGTTTTTTCCCCCTTGAGTTTTGTAATTGAATGCTGTTGTGCTGCCTAGAAGGTCCTGAAGGTGGCAATGGCATTGCCTTTGGCAAGAAGCCGAAGAAATTTTGAGAGAAGCCTTGAGACTTTGGCTGCATGTTGAGAACTTGAGTGTGTCTTGAGCCATGACTTGTACCAACCGAGTGCGCCAGCAAAAGCAGCAGCATTAGCCATGCATGGAGATGTCTCCTACCCATTTCACCAAACCAAGGAGAAAGAGAATACTAAAAGAAGAGAGGGAGTGGAAAAGAGAAAGAGATGGATGGGGGAGGTGTTGTCAAACAGGAAAAGGAGAAAAATGTGAAGAGAAAGTAGAGAATTTTGAATGGTGCAAATATACTCAATAAATGAACATTAAAGAATTGGGAGTGCATTATGAAGTGCCAAGAGAGGTTTGTTTATGAAGGATAAATGAGAGAATGGAAGTGGTAGGGGCAATGAAGGAGGAGTGTGCGGAAACATGGGGAGAGTAAATGCAAGATCATGTGATTTGAGATTTGGATGTTAGGAATCATATTTGTGTAAAGCTTTTGGTGGCTTGTAGCATTAAATGAGACAACATGAAGCAATAGTCCTTTTGTCCAATTAAATAGAGACTAGGAAAGCCTTTTAAGGAACCTAGAACGGGTCATTAGGGAGTGTGTTTTAAGTCGGATAAAAGTAGTAGTAACAGTAAAGACACAAAAATGCCAAAAGGGTATTGGCAAATAGAAAAACAACTTCAGAAATATTACTATATCACACAATATGGTCCATGGTACCTAATTACTTTGAGAGGAAAAAAAAAAAACATATTTTAATACAAAGATTCACATAAGATTTAACTGTTGAAATTGCTTCTCTGACTCTCAGACAAAATGTGTGTGTGTGAGGTATTTTTAGAGGAAAAAGGGGAGAGTGTCGTCTGGTTAGGTGAGTTTGTGGGCCTGCATGGAAAATAATGGCTGAGAAATGAACTCAAAGTCTGAAACAGTTGTGCCAAGTCTTACACAGCAATTGGAGAAGTTTCACCTCTTGCTAAACATTTTTCAACAAGAAGAACCTTTTATGAAAAGGCTAAAACTAGTTTTGAGATTAATCTCAACACTTTAGATACCTTATATACTAGTTTTTGAGATGTAGTCACCCTAGCAAAAAGAGTCTAAAAATGAGGTGAAGAATTCCACAGTGATGTGAGATTGTGAGGCATGGGAGAGGAAAACATGGAAGCATTAAAACTTATTGCAAATTGAAAAGAAAAAGCTCCCCACTCTGCTATCCTACACACATAGGGAATTGATGAATGAGGCGTGTACTGCATGAGTGGATAGGCCAAGGAGTTGGGTTTCCTTGACATAATAACTAAGGGTAGGTCCATGAAATGCATCCAAACAAGAAAAGACACACAAAGTTGGACCCACATGCTCTATGTATAAAGGGACAGATATGATTGATGACATGAGAGGGTGGATTTTGTTGTAAACTCACCCTGTGAGTTTTCAGCACAGGGAAACCTCAATGCTCATAATTTATGCAAGAATGGAAACTAGTAGAAATAAAAGGTGAAACATTGATTTGATGTCCCCAGAAGAACATGATGTAAGTGTAACTGTAAAGTTTTCCAGATTGTTGTCAAAATTATTGCTATTTTGAGAAAAGATTAGCAACTTAATGGATGAACACAAGTGGTAATTAGGTAGTTGTATGGAAGTTCTTTCATTGAACCCTTATGTGATCATGGTTTATACCCAAAGGTTTCTAATTGATTGGTTCTTATATGCCTTGGAAATGTGGTTTTCTGTTCAACATGATTCAAAAATTAGTATTTCCCAATTTAGAGAGAGAAAGCACATGAAGAAACTCATAGAGAGAGAAAGCACATGAAGAAACTCATAGATAAAGGGATATCGTAAAATTGACCAATGCTACAAGGCGTGTGTTCAATTTGGCTTGTGAGTCTCTGAATAACTACTTTGTTGCTTACATAGAAATGAGTGAAAAAACATTAAAAATAGTGAAAGAGATAATTCATTTGTAATTTTTAAACGATTGTGACTACAATTTATTTTTTTAACCTCGGTATTAATTAGAAAGAAAAAGATAACTAATTTCATTGGATATCTAGCTTAATTGTTCATTAATTTTTGTTTTAGAAAAGAAAAAGGGATTCAAGACCTTTCTAGCCTATGATTCTTTTCATGATGTTAAAATTCTAGTAATCTTTTTTTTTTTCCTTTTTATTGAATCGATGATGTTGTACTTTCAACTACTTTTTGGAATATTTCAGTAATTGTTTTATGTTTATTTATATTTTCTTCGCACACATTCTGATACGTATTATAATATTTAAAACAATTTAAAAAATTTATAAATTTCAGAAAATATTTTCCGAATGGAATCAAATTTTCTGGAATGCTTCTGAAATACCTAATTCGAAAGTTTTTTAATACGTTGCAGGTAACGTTTTCTGATTTTAAAAGGTTAATGGGAGGTGCAGAAAGTAATTAGGATAGTGAAAAGAACAATTATCTCGTTAGTGTTTCAAATTGAAAAGACACTCTTTCGGACCAATATACCAAAGCAAAGCCCAATTCCTTTGTAATATTCATTGTTGTTTTTCACTCTTCAAAGAACGTGTAAAACGTAATAGAATCCCTCCCTCTAACCTAATTAATCATTGGGAATTATCTCACCTAATTGTGAGAATCAAGAAAATGAGGATTCTAACCCTTAAAAGTGTTAAATCGAAGGAGAAAGGAGGAAAAAAATTGGGGAAATCGAAAGAAAATTTATCTCTAAAAAAGATTTCATATCAAAAAAATGTTAGGAACCCACTTGGTGACATGCTCTTTCAAATATATTATCTTTTATTCTTGAAATTTATTAAAAATTACAAAAAAATATAGAATTCACATTTTATTCAATGATTCTCTCTGGACTATGTAGTTTAATAAAGTGAATTAATGAAAGAAATCGCTCCTAAAAATGTTCTTTTATTTAAAAAAAAAAGTGTGGAACTCACATTTTGTTTAACGATTCTCTTTTAACAATGTAATTTTTAATAAACTTAAATTAATAAAAGAGATTGCTTAAGAGATTGCTCCTAAATTTTTTAGAAAAATACAAGGTGTGGTCCTTTTGTGTTAGAAATAAATAGGTGTTTTTACTTGTTCTAATTATAAAAATTTCTCTTTGAAATTATTAATTACTAATTTTCATTTTTATAATTCAATTTCAAATAGAAATATAGTTTAACTATACAAATATGTTGAAAATACGATTTATTAAGATGTTTTATTTTATTTTATTTTAAGTTGTCTCTAAAACACAATTAGGAGGCCGGTCCTTGAATTATTAGGAACCGTCTTTGAAGTTCTTGAAATTAAAATCACATATCATGTAAAGAGATAATTCACGTTGATTGCAATAATTCACTAGTGTAATGACAATTTACTATATAATGTTCAGTTTAGATAAACTAAAAATACCTGTTTGTGAAATAAATAATTTTTAAAATAATATCTCAAGACATAGGAAAATAATATTTTCTTATTAAAAAATAAAAATGACTTTTTTAAATAAAGAGGGTAGACAAACACACAAAAAACTAGATTTCTTTTATTCTATAAAAAAGGCACTTTTTTAAAATTAAGCACAAGCAAACTCATCCAATATTTTATTAATTTTTATAAAAATATTTTTAAGCTCAAATACATATATATTGATAATAATTTAGAGTTCCACAAATTGATTTCAAGAAATCAGTATAACCCAAACACTTCAAATGTTATTTAAAGCATTTGTGTTAATATGTTAGTCCCAAGAAAAACTACATATAAGCTCTTATGACCTTGTAAACTTTTGGACAACATATACTCCTCATATATATCAAAATATACATGCTCACATAATGAATATAAATATCTCTCATTTCTCAAATAGGCTATCACTTATTCCCACATATGAGAAACACATAGCACAAACAATCAAAATCAACCACATCCAAAAGTGTCCTCCATTTAGGGTATTGGTTTTCTTTAGATTTTTAATTTATGTGTCACTTGACAACCATTATGGAGCCTTTTGAGCTTGAAATTTTTTGTTAGAACTCTTTTGTTGAAGGAGATGAATTATCACCTTCCTTTATTGAAGGGATAGCCTTTATGTTATTTGAATAAAAGGTAGGAGTGGGCGACACGTGATGGTTCGCTTCTCACCAAAAGTGATCTTTCATTACTTGAGATCAATTCCGTAAGGGATTCCCACTACAAGGCTATGCCATTTCCACTCTAAGATTATTAATATTGCGTTTGGATGAGAAATTTGAACTATTAACACAAATTGAAATATATGATATTTGAATGGTTTGAAAGAGTTCTCTTTATTTTTAAATATTTTGTTTGATGAAATAATTAAAATATTTTATATTTCAATTTTCATGTTTAGGTAAAGTAATGCAATTTCTCTATTAAGATAAAATTCTATTTCAAAAATAATTATTTTAAATTTCTCAAATAAATTAATTACTTTTTTTAAATTACTCATCCAAAAACATATGAAGAATTTTACCTTACCTCACAAAGAGTATGTTATCTAAAATTGTTAATATATATATATATATATATATATATATATATATATATATATATATATATATTAACGTGTGACACTTATTATTATTTTAGATTATATTTTATTTAATTTTATCAAAAACATGTTTTATTGTAATTTTAATTTTTGAAGTTTTATTTTAATACGAAGGTTAAGAAAAAAGAATTTGTTCTCAATCAAATTAAAGATACTTGAGGAAGATTAACATGCCTTTAAAATAACAAGTTAAAAGTATTAGCGTTACATGAACACTAAAGATATTGTATACTTCCTTTAGAAGCACAATAAGATAAAAACTTCAAAACAAATGTTATAAATTTAGATTTCGAGATGCAACTGGATCCTATAACAAAGAACATTTATACAACATGAGATAAAGAGTAACTAAAAATATTAATAAATTAATTGGTGTAATTGTTAAGCCAAGAATATATAAGGATATTATTCTTAAATGATATAAATTGTTTGATCCATGTAATTCTTCTCTTCCTTCTCAATAACACTCGTTAATTCAATTAATTGTTTTTACTTTGCTTTCAATGCTTATTTTGACCAATGCTTATTTTGACCTGATCAACCTAATCTTGATTTTATAATTTTAACTATAGTTGGAACCTCTCTTTTAATTTCATTCTAGGTAAAAAAAAAAAATACTAATACCACTTATATTTTAGGAATAAGGGTAAAACTCATAAATAAATTTTATATTTTCGGTCATAATGTTCATTGCTTAAAAATTTTCTTCAATGAATAAAGATCTTATTTAAGTAATTGAGAACTTCTCCCATAAAAGATTAGAGTTACATTAAATTTGTGAATCGACAACTTAATTGAGTGAACAAAACCATTGGATAAGGAATAGATTAAACTGCATGAAAAAGATTAGTCAAATCAATTATCAATGATTAGGGGAGGGGGACAAGGATGAATATTGCAATGTTCTTTCAAGCTGAAGTATTGTTGAACTATAATGAACTTCACTTGAGGAAAGTATTCGAATGAAGGGAGAAGATATGAAAAGTATTCATTTGAAAAATGAAGGACATATGGGAGATAAACTTGGGGTTTGTGAGATTCATAAGGGTAAAAATAAATGTGATGTAGCTAAAGAGGGAACTAGAAAACAATAAGATAGAAAATATCAAGATCGATATTAACATACCAAGATTCAGTAAAGGTGAAAATAATAACCAAAGCAAAACACATAGAAAGTAGGGAGTATATCTACTAGAGACAGTTAAAAGCCTAAGACAAACGATAAGAGAATGTGAGGGAAATGAAAAAAAGATAAAATGGGTAGAGAAGAAGAATTCGAAAAAAGAGAGTGAAAAATAATGGAGGGGGCGAGATGTAAATATTCCAATGACAAAATTCAAAGCTAGAAAAAGGTTAGTTGGGATATTTGCATGTAAAAAAAGCTTTATGAATTCTCTTTATTGGGAAAAGAAAGAGATATGAATTCAAAATTTTGTGAGATGAAACAATGCTTGTGATAGGGTCAATGGGGGAGACCCAAAAAATGCTCTATGCAAAAGGTGATGATCTAGGATAAGTGTTTTATTATGTGGATAAATGGAACCCAAATATTATCTTTGGAAATAAGCTAGCATGACTTCTATATGTAGGAATTCCAATGGGTTTGATGGAGTAAGGATATTGAAGAATATAATCAAAGTATTATTGCACAATAACCATATCATATTGAAGAATGAACTAAGAACAAGAAGCATGGACAATAGTGGAATTGAAATAAGAGAACAAATGTAGGTGTCACAGGTGAACGAGACACATTCAAGACGAAGAAATGGTAGGTAATGAGATAACAATGATAGTGAAATAAAGAACGGTGGTCAGAGTGATGTACACTCAACCTACCTAATGGAAGAATTGTCATGTCAAGGGATTACGAGGATGCTAGTCTAACAAAGGATTAAAGTATGGAAAATGTGCCCTTGATCTAGAAGAAGAATGATAAGCTACCTATATCTAGAGGTATGTTCAATCTCTTTTCTAAAATGTAGAGTGTATTTTGGGTGGCTAGTAGTTAAGCGTGGAATGGATAGCAAAACATGTTACTAGTTTTACTAACATCTCTTACTAGATCTTCCCATGATATGTTGATTAAAGTAGTAAGGGTGAAGTTGAAACTACTTTATAAATATATAATAATTTATTATTTTATGTGTCGGCTGAGTGCGTCCTCCATTTTTTTAGCATGTTAATACCTAATTTAACTTGGTGACAAATTGTTAAGGCAGTTCAATCCAAACACAAATCAACTTAGAAATCCAAGCAATTAAATCACAACCAAAATTACACAGACAACCTAAACCAACAAAATCAAAACCGCATAACCAATAAGTCAGAAATCAAACTTCCATTTGCAATGAAAAATCAAGCATTGTTTTCAAATGATACGATAACCCACCAACCAAAAGTCTTAAACTCTAAAGGTACATACAAAAAAAAAATTGATTTGTGTTACCAATTAGCTAAAAAAACAACACAACAAACCTAATTGTGTAAAATCTGAAACTTACTAGCTCCAAAATGTAGAAACAACAACTAAAACAACTTCTAAACCACCTCACAAATGGAGAATACCAGCTCAAATGGAGAAATCCACCCCAAAACAACAAACTCTCAATGTACAAATAAAAAATTGCACTTAGTGCAAATAAACCCAAGGAAATCACGATTAGTTAAGCAATATGACTTACTCGTTTTTAGATTATAGACAAATGGCGATGGTGAAGGCCCAATTTTGGTGTTTTATACCCAATTCCACAAGCATACGTTCTTGCATATGAAATGGAAAAAATCAATTAGTGAAATGGGAAGAAAATAGTCATTTGTTGGTTTGTTAAGGCAGAGCGGTGAGTTTTTGTGATTTCGAGACACATCAGCGAAGTTGTAGAGGAAAGAGCTTATCACACACAAGAAAAAGTGTGAGACAGAAGAAAGGGAAAGTGGGTATGTAAGGATTTTTAATTGCATTATGTGTCAGCCAAGCCAATGCTAAAACTCACTCTTGCTACACACACAAATATATTAAAAAATTAAATATCACTCTAATGTTCTTTTATTTAATTAAAAACAATTATCCCTTTCGATGTCAGTTTAGTTGACGCTATCTCTTTTTATGTTTTGTTTTCATTTAGCGCCGATTTTAGAATGGGTCTGACCATCACAAATTTTTTCATTATTTTAACATTTGTTTAGAGTGGGTTTGGCCAACACTATTTGTTTTCCTTCTATGATCGATATTATTTTCTTACCGTTATTAGACAGTTTTCTTATAGTGGGTGATTACAAATGTGTGATTTAATTTTTTGTATCCATTGAATTATCTAAATATCTAAAGTTAGTGTTTTTAATCTCATAATCATGTCATAATGACTAAAATCACACCTATAGCCATGTATGAAAAATACAATGTTTAAGGGTATATTTAAGCAAACATTTTCATAAAATTTTATTACGATAGAAAAAAAATGAGTTTCTTTCTAAGTCGAAACTTAATTAATGATAAATTAATTTGCATTGAATTTTCCAATATTTTTTTAACTTAATTAAGTTTTAAATATCTTATAAATTTAAGTATTTTTAATTGACTTTATATTAAAAGAATTATTATATTTAGTACTTAATATATTCTTCTTACTTTTTTTAAATACTCTCTTGTTTTATTTTGTTATTAACAAGATGACATTATCATTATTCTCATTTTTACGTATTTAATTCGTCAATTTTCTTTTCCTTCTCTTCTAACTCACTGATCAACTTTTTCTTAAAAAGAAAAAAGTTAATTGACTAGTTAAAAGATATCTGGAGAATGAATTGAATACAAAAATATTTAACAGTGATATAATCTCATTAATAACAAAAATCAACTAACAAAATACTCATACAAAACTAGAAAAATATTTAAACTATTTAATATGAGATACAGATACTTGAAATACAATTAAAGTTAACTTTTTAAATTTTTTTTCTTACCTGCACATTTCGTCTCAAACTAACGTTATCATGAGCCACCCACTCAAAATTTTACGACTATCAAATGATCCTGGCATCTTCTTCATATTGGTCAGTGATACGGGTTCTGCGATCTCATGTGTGATCATGAAGAAAACTGAAGGTTTTGCAGTCAAAATTGATGACCCCAAAGTAAACCAAATTAAATTGACTTCAATAATACCATAGTACTCGCCAATTCATGGCACCAGACACTGCAATAAATCAAAACCCTATCTCTCTTCAACCCTTTATTTATTTCATGCATTTATTCTTCCATTTTCAAACTTCTTTACAACACTAAATTTTTAACAACTTTCACTTTTTCCTTCCCGCGCAACTGTGTAAATTTCATTTTTTATAATATATCATTGTTTATGTAATATTACATTATTAAAAAATTGCTTATTAGGAGCATTAACTATATATGTCTTTCTACTAATAATGAGATAATGTGTTGCTGATCTTGATGAATTGTTAAAACAAATTATGAAGATAATGGTTAGTGAACAAGTTTCTATAAGAATAACAAGTTAATTATTACCATTTTTTATTATTGAAGAATGAAAATTTCTTTTATATGAATTGAAGATGGACATGTTAACTTCAACCTAGGGGATTAACAAAACCAAAATTGTTATAATAATGCATTGGTAGATTATGATAATGTTGGGTAGTTTTTAAATGTGTGATTTAGCAATGCTTCCATAGAAAAATGCATGAGTGGTTGATGTTGAGAGATGAGAAGAAAATGGTATAATTTATAATGCATTTCATTAAATTTTTCAAGCAGTCTTAGGATCAATTTTTAGGTGAATCTAGTGTACCTGGTGAAAATTGAACTAAGCAAACTATAAAACCTTAAGGAATTAATGCATGATTTACTAAATTCCTGTAATTTTTTTAAATTTATAAAAATAAATAATTTTTTTATTTTTTATATAAATGAATAAATTGTATTTGAAGAATGATTTATTCATTTTAAAAATTTTTCTAAACACGATTAATCCCTTTATATAAAAAAAATAAAAGTTTATCTATTTCTATAAATTTCAAAAAAATTACACCAATTTCACAAATTTTTTTCTTTTGGAGAAAAAGAAAGATGACAAGTTTAAGAGAGTACAAAGACAAAAATATTTTTATTTTTATTTATACTGTGTTCTTTTTTTCAGAAGAGATATTTATGTCATTTATGCATGTTTTTCTCTCTTTCTTTTTCACATTTTTCACAGGTAAGCAATTTTTAAATTATCTAACTTTTTTTTCTTTCACCTTTTTTTCTTCACACTAGTTTCTTGAACCAATCATTAACTGTGAGAGACACTAATCACCTGGTGAAAGATGATGGTTATCATAATTTGATAATGGAATGTACACGTAACAACGTGATAAAAAATGCTTTAACGGATATTAATAAAATAATAGTTAAATAATATAAAGCAATATTTGAGAAAAAAATTCATAATTCAACAATACTAAAAATATAAATAATATATATTTTATAAGTTTAAAATATATAAAGTACACATAAAAAAATCAATTTAGATATATCGTAACATTTATACGTCTAACATTCAAGAAGTGCAAATTAACATTCTTTCACAATGAGAAGTTAAGATCTACGACAAAAAAAAACAAAAGCAAAAGCAAAATAACGTTATATTAAGAACTTTATTATTATTGTAAATAAATTATAGAAAAACTTAGATATTTTTTATTGACTCGTTATAAATCTGTATATTTATTTATTTATTTTTATCAATTTTCTAGTTTATTAACTCATACATTTTGGGATTGATTTAATTCTAAATTCGCTCTCTACAGTTAGAACAGATTAAACACAAGACCAGTTCCTTGGTTTCTGGTTAAATTGGTCAATCTGATTGATTATTTCTCATAACTTACGGGGAAAAAAAGTGTACTTAACAAAAAGATATATAATAGTCTTGAATATTGTATCAATTGGCTCGGCAATTAACTTCACGCGATGTTAACAAAAATAGAAAAGGTTGAATGTTTACTTTAAATTTAAATTTGGAGTGAATAGGTAGAAAAATAGAAAAAAAAAAGTAAAAAAAAAAGTGTGATAAATAAGGTGGTGAGAAAGAGATGAAGAAAAAAAAAATAATAATTCAAGGATTATTGATAAAATTCACATATAGTTTACATTATTATTTTTAATAATAGACTTATATTAGGTATCATGAATTTTGATAATAAAATTAAATCTTTGAGTTTAACATATTTAATAATAAAAATATATCCTTCACTTCAACGTAAAGAACATCCTAAATACCAAAACTATATATTCAACTATATATTTATATATAATTTTATCTTTTTGACATAATCTCAAGTTACACTGGATCATCTTTTTTATAACAATTTACTTTTTTAATCACGATAAAAATATTAGTTATCTATGATTTTTTTCACGTATTAATATTTTGGTCTTTACCTGCTTTAAATCAAAATACTGGTCATTGTTTTTAGTTATTTATATTACACGTTTTTCAGCTATTTCAATTTTTTTTTCCTACAGAAAACCTAATTTTATAATTAAAATGAAATTGGGGGTAGTTATGAATCTTGTCATGAACAAAGAGTAGGATCTCAATGTATCTCGAAAACACAACTCCACACATTAATGATATATTTTACCTATTTTTTTCACTTGATTCTTTGACTAACTCAACCTTTTAATTATAAAACTAATGTCTTTGACCAATTGACTATTAGAAATTTTGGAATATTTGTGTTTTCTTCCGTCTTAGCTTGTGTCTTAATACATACCTTGACTAACTTGGTTTTTTAAATAAAAAATCACTAGTTTTATAAGATTATGATACCTACTTTGAATTATTATATTTGATTTTGATGGGTGACCCTATGTGTTGCATTTATTTAATTTATATCATATTATTTGATAATAGTAGATAGATTGGCTAATTTAATATATGTCCTAATATTAATAATTGTCATAATTGATATAATATGTCCTAATAATAAAATTAAAAGTGTATAGTTTTGTAATAGGAAGACTCTTCTACATCAATTTGAAGTCATAACAAATGTAGAAGGGTTCCTATATTATATGTTTTGAAGTTATAACTTATGTAATGTGTGGAATTTAGAAAGAAAATATTTTTTTTCTGTCTTTCAAATTTGTAATTGAAAGCAAAACATACCATATATTTGGCAACAAAGCAAATTCTAATATTCATTCAAAATAGTGAATATTAAAATTTATCAACAATTTTACCTACAAATACTTCAAATTTAAATGTAAATATTAAATCAAAACTAAACTAATTATAATTACTAATAAAAATTAAACGTTACATATGATCGTAAGATCAAACAATTGTAACTACTAATTTCTAATCCATAAAAAAAACTTACACAATCACGATATTTTTTTCCAATTGTTTTTCAGTCTAATAACTCGTCATTAAAAAAATTTATTTATATATATGAATATATAACGTAAATTAGTTTTCTTTTATAATAACGTATTTAAAATCAAAACATTTATTTTATTCTTTTAAATTTGAAGTGTTATATTATATGTTTATGTTGTATTACATGTTTTCAAGAATCTTTAATACTCATATAGTTTATGGTCTATGTCTAATATATGATATAGTAGTTACACTCAAAATTATTGTGTTGTTTGTTGTACTAATATGTGAAATTTAACTAAGTTAATTTATTTAAAATTAATGAGAATTTAAATATATTATTCTTGTACTACTTACAACTTTTAAATTTGTGTATAATCTTCTATATAATAAATAAAATCATATTATGTATTTGATGTAAGATAAATAATCTTCAATTATTAATAACACATGAATAAAATATATTGACTAATTGTTAATTATTATGTTTATTATATATCATCTATAGTAAGTAAGTTTTACATACATATTTTATAACCGTAATTCTAAAATTAATTGAACTAAAATTATTCTTATTTGAAGTTACTAAAAATTATAACTTTATTTTTAATATTAGCCATAATCTTAATTTACTTCTATCTAATCTTAAGATGGTAGAATATACAATTCTAATGTTAATTTAATTAAAATTAATCATATTTTGAATTAAGATTAATGTAAATATACAGTAAATTTGACTGTGTTTCAAAGTTGTTTTGGATAAATGTGAGCACTCTATGTCTAGAAAAGTAAATATTAGAGTTTATTAGTATACATAGTTTTTGTTATAATGTTTTAAATAACATTTGAGAATATGTACGATTTAGTCTTTTTCATTTTATCAACGCATCATGTGTTGAGTAAATGTGAACACTCTTTATAAGTTAAGAAAAGTAACTATTGGAGTTTACTATTAATAATATACAGCAATATTTTCTTTTTCATTTTTGTCTAATCTCACATATATTGTATCAAAATTTATTTTGCATTTACTCTATAATCCCCTTCATTGTTAATAATTTCATATGATATCAAGATTTTAAAGGATCTTTGAGGGACTATGAGAGAGAAAGAAAAGAAGCCAAAAATTAAGATAGAGAAACTACATTCAAACAAAAATGATCTTCAGTAGTTCTTTACCTTTACTTCCCACCTTTTCTAGTGAAAAATTTTATATTTAGGTTACAAAGATGATGACTTACTTGAGAGCTCCAAGGTTTTAAGATATGATGGAAGACTATATTATTCAAACTCCATTACCTGAAAACTCGATAGTAGCACAACTCAAAATTCATAATTAAGAAATGGAAAAGAAAGGAAAAATTCTTCCATCATACTATAATCTTTAAATGGTGATATTTTCATCAAGATTGTTACTCTGGAAACTAGCAAGCAAACTCAGGACTAATTGAAGGAGGACTTTGAGAGTGATAAAACAAAAAAAGATAAAAGTTCTAAATCTGAGAGAAAAGTTTGAAGGTATCATAATGAAGGATGATAGATGTGTCAAAGAGTTCATTAATTGACTTTTAAAGGTGGTCACACAAGTAAGGTTGTTTGGTGAAGAATTGAGTGATCAACAAGTGGTAGAAAAATCTTAGTATGTTTGGAAGGTTTGAATAAAACATTTAATCTCTGGAAGAGAAGAAGGATTTCTATATAATAATAACAAAACTAGTGAATGCTCCACAAGCCACTAAGCATAGACAATCTCTCAAAATGAAGGAAAATATACAAGGTGCTATAATAACATAGAGAAAAGGTAAAGTCCAATAATAAAAAATAATTAGTGGTGATAAAAAGGATAACAAGTTTAAGGAATAGAGCAACCAAGATAAAACTTGGAAGAAGCTTGCATAAAGAAAATCGATATTGAAAATTTTTGTTGGTTAAAAGTAAACAATAGATATAGAGTTTCTAACCAAGATGAAAAAATGGAGAAAATTTATAAAAATAGACAAAACTAGTAAGAACATATTACTCAGACTTTTCAAAAACACCACCAAACAAAGGAACAATTCATTGTTTCAAGATGATACTTAACTAGTAAGAGCAGAAAGCTCTAACAATAGACAATGGCACACAAATCACATGACTCATAATGCCAATATCTTCAAATAGTTAGACAAGACATACATGTCCAAAGTCATTATTGGCAATGGAGAACATGTTATAGTGAAAGGCAAAAGAGTTGTATTTGTTGAGACTTTCTGAGGCACAAAAATATATTTTAAATGTTCCGTTTGTACATAGATTGAATGCGTGTGAGAAAGATGATAGAGAAAAGTCATTCCCTAACTTTTGAAAAAAATGAGGTGTAAAATATTTTATTCATCCAGAAGTGACCTAATGACCATACAGATGAAAGATAAAAGCTTTTTAATTTCTCTAAAAGGAAAAAATAATTTATTTTAAGGAGAATAAGGTTCTTAATGATCTATAGCAAAAAGAACTTTGTTGAGACATTACAAAAGAATGTTGTGAATATTTATTTTGTTGTTGTGAAGCAACAAAATAATCATAAAATTATTTTGAATCTATTTGAAGTAAAATGAACAACTCAATCCTAAAATCATTTACATGAAAATCAAATGATAAGGAAAGAAAAGTGAGATGGTTTGGAGGAGCATTAACTCAAATGAGACGCATTTTGACAATTGTGAGCAAGAGTGGAAAATAAAACAAGATTTTGAACTTCATAAGCTCACAGATGCTTTTGAACAAAAATTTCAAGAAAAATAGGAAGATGACAATTAAGAAACATGACAAGGATGACAAAGAAGACAACCACGATAACAATAATGAAGACAATCATAATGATTGCACTGATGATTATGATTTGAAAAAATATTGTAGTTATGAATATCAAATGGTAAATAAAATAGAATGAGAAAGATACTTCAAAAAAAAAAGTTTGAACCTTAGAAGTATTAAAAATCGTATCAAGGAGGAGTGTTAGAATTTAAAAAGTTTCTTACTATCTAATGGATCTTTATCATTAATTTTTCATTTAATAAATACATTACTTTTTACAACTTGTAAAATATGTATAATTTAGTCTTGTCCTTTATCAACACACCACATGTGGAGCATATGTGAATATTTTTTGTAACTCTACAAAAGCAACTTTTGGAGTTCATTTGTATGAATAATTTTTGTTGCCATGGGAAACATTTTCTTTTGATAATATGCAAAAAAATTATTTTTTATTTTTCATTCTTATCTCACTCTTCTATTAAATTTTTTTTTTCATTTAATCTAATAATCTTCTTCATTGTTAACACTTTAATAAAGCAAGACAACAAACAAAAAGACAACACAAGAACTTCAACTTTAATGGCATTGGAGAGCAACGAGGATATGATAGGTGTGGAAGGCACATTAGTAGAATAGGATTCTACATCGATTCTGAGAGGTTTTATACATCGATTTCGCAATCGATGTTGATGCAAGTGATGTAGAAAGTCATAACATTTTACGTTGGTTCTTCAACTGATATAAAATAATATACCTATAATATCGATTATAAACATAAACGATGTAATAGAGCTCTTAAAAGAGTAAAAAATGAGACTTATTACATCGGTTGCAGCTGGAACTAATATTATATGGGACTTTTTACATCGGTTGTAGATTATAATTGATGTAAAAAGTCCTCTATTACATCGGTTGTAAGCTATAACCAATGCAAAAGGTCTCATTTAAAATAAAATTAATAGGTTGATAAATCTATAATCGATAAAAAAAATACTACGAAAATTTTTAGAATTTTTCAACAAGTATAGAAAGTAAAATAAAATGCTACAATCTAAAAAAAAAGGTGAAAAATAACAAAAAAATAAAAAAAAATAATCATAAATGATGAAATTACGGAATAAAATTTACTTTTTACAAGTGTAGTAGAATTTGGTATAAGGGAAAAGTAAAAAGAAATGAAAAAGGGGACGATAATGAAATTGGAAGTATTGGAAAAATAAATACAATAACAAGACATAATAAGGAATGACAATGATGATACAAATTAATATAAAAAATTAATATAAAGGAAACACGATTGTGCAAAGCTAACATGTCTAAAAGAAGAAAAGAAGAAAACATGAAGACACATGTTTTCGCATTCACTTAGAATACCTTATATATTATTCCTGCTGTAATTCATACCAATAAAAGTTATGTGTTTTCTACATCACATACACAATTCATACTATTTATGTAAAAACAAATATTATAGGTATTTGCACAGGGAATCAATATAGAAAATACTTTCATTATTACGAAATTGTCATTATATTTTATTTTAGAATGATTCTCTCTTACGTTTTTCTTTCTTATCATCTATTAAACACAATGTAAAATAAATTTTGACATTAAATGATAATATATTGAAGGAAATTCATTAAGGATATAATTAAGAAAATAAAGTCTTTTTTATTAAGATTAGTACTGAGAATATTATCTACCGTGATTTTTAATGTAGCAATATGATTTCTAATGAAAGCATTTTATTATTAATTTCTTAAACTAGCACTAGTTTTAGGACCCCATGCAATAGGACCATAAAATTGAATTCAACATATTATAAAATGTTGTTTCGCCATCAAGTTCTGGAGCAATGTACATCCATTTAAAATTTTGAGGCATTTATACATGTAATTTATGAAGGGCATTAATTTAGACATATGGCGAATTTTAAACCAGAGGTGCAATAGTTCATGATCGGACTTTAAATGGCCACAGCATATTTATTTGCCTGACCCGTTGGACCACCATTTAATTGTCTCTGAAACGAACGGGGACAGTCATAAAAACAATGTTTCATAAAAAAACATTATATTTAACTTGTTATCTTTTTAATGTTCAAGATTCACGTACGACATAATAATGCTAGGCCTGTGTATTTTTGTACCTCTAGGTTACATTTTGTTGGCTTTAGAATTTACATGGACATTGATGTGGTTCAACATGCATAAGTTGGAACACATCTAGCATGTATTAAAATTCTCTCTCTCTTCTTCTCTCTCAAACAAGAAAAACTTAACATGGTCTAAGTAAAAAAAAAATGATAAAAAATAAGATGTTTGAGATTTTACTCTTGTATAATCTCTACTTTTTTAGAAAGGGAAACATTAGTAACATATTTCAACACCTTTTTTAATGACTTTCTACCACTACCCCAAATTTATCATCAATAACATAATTTTGAGGATCTAACTTTATATTTTACAAATTTAACAAGTTTTACTTATAATTTTATAATTTCCAGTAAATTTTAACCTATAACTAAAAGTGTGTTAAAAAATTTGTACTGTTAACAAGAAAAGTACATATATTAGATAAATGACTTAATTGAAATGCATAAACTTCAAAATTTGGTTTGATTTCTAGATAAACTTAACATGAAGCATAAAAATGCTCCCTACAACCCGTTGCCTTAATGTTATTTTTTTAATCGACAAAATAATATATATAACGACACAAAGAATGTCAACCCAGGTATAAAATACGTATAAATATATGTACAAGAAGTGGTAGTAATATATATATGTATCTGAACACAAATAATGGACAATCTTCATAACCTCTTACCTACAAAATCCCTCATATACCATGATTTTACACCCTTAAAATTACAACATCTTTCAAGTTTATCAACAAGTTATATGAGATTCCATACATCTCCCAGAAGTGAATTTTACATAACAAATTATAGGATTTTCTCCAAACACATTGGAAACACTCTCTTGCATACAAAAATGATTGGCAACATGTAACTATAAAATTGACAAGATATCTTGGTTACTCATCTCCCATGTCATCCTACTGTTTAAATTTAAAAGGGTAACTGATAATATAATGTCATATAAAATTGTAACTCATAATCTAATTTGCTTTTCAAACAATGCAACAAAATGCATGAACCAAATTTGATTTGAGTCTAATCGCTATGTGAACTATTTCTGATGGGTTTTGCATCAAAGATGTTGTGGGTATACATTTGAAAACACTCTAACACTTAAATTCATAAGTACGTAGGTGAGTATGTACTAAGGATAACAATAAAAAGAATGGTATGTACTAAGGATTATGCAAGATGTATTCTTAGATCTAATTGCTCAAGAATTATGAAGTGCATGCATGGATAAGAAAGTCAGAAATATTTTCCCATGTGTTGGCCAGATAAAACCAAACTAATTGCTCTCTAATTACTTTGAAATAATCATTAACTAAATCGTTTTGTGATTATGTAATTAAGGTAAAAAGATAAGAAAATTTATTGTTCTTTTTTATAAGATTTTTTTAATTCATTGAAGCATTAATATTCTTGCTATAATATTTTTAATTAATTGAGATGTTTTTATTAAAAAATTAAAAAAAATGACGTAATTTTTTTCTTTTTAGTCCAATTTCAAAATAAAATATTTAAGGATATCAAGTTTTTCTTCAACTACTTTATCTTCAAATATGATAAGAATAATCTTGAAATAATAAATAAGAACAGACAGACAGAATAGACTTTATAAAGAATGATATAAAAAGGTTTCTTATAAGTTTTAAAGCATAAAAATTAAAGAAGAAAAAATAAACAAAAAGAAAATGTATTTTTTTTCAAATACTATGTTCCGTTGGGTAAAATCATAAGGGAGTGAATGAAAATGGATACTTTCTTTGGTTTCACATTAAGGAGAGGGAAGAAAAATATTATGTAAGTCTCCTAAACAAAAAGATATTATTTTGACATCAAAAATACATTTACATTATGATTATATATTAATTTTATCAAATGTATTCAGATTAATTTACTTAAATTGCTACTTATATATGTTATGATTATAGAAGTTAATTAAGTACTTTAGCATCATTACGTAGCTCAATTAAAATCTAAACTGTCATAAAATAACTTTTAACCTTTTTCTTCTAACAACATAAAATTTATTTTATTTTATTTTCTTAACAAAACATGACAATTGTGTTTGTTTATGTAGACATGGAAACCATTTTTCAGAGATATCCAAGGTAATTCAAGGGGGTTTAAAAAAAACGTTTATTTTCAGATAGATCTCAACGCGGAAATAAAAGTCACACAGAAGCATATAAATGTACTTTTACAGTAAAATATAATAATAATAAATTTCAATAAATATTTATAACCACTCTATGGGTATACCATTTTACTGAAATTCTTTAAAATATAAATTGTATTTTCTTGGTAAAGTTTGGTACAGAAAATGAGAATTGTTTAACACGTGATTCTTTTCACATTAATTAGGTTCCACTATTTGCAAGTCCGAGCTGAATTACAGAGTAGATTCAGATTTCAAAACTTTTATTTATTTTATTTCTAACATGTATCTTGTATGCAAAAAAAGAAGAAGTAATACTGCTTTCAATGTAAATATTTTTGTGACCTTAAAATATGGTCAAACTAATTTAATTTAGCCTTCTAGAAGTTAGAATAGGACAATCATTCCCCTCTTCTTTCCACCTACTAAACATCAACGATAAACCAAACTTAAAATTTAATTGAAAATAATTGAGAAATATTCACTATATAAATTTAGTTTTAATTAACTATCTGTACAGTTGACCTGGTCAACGTAACCTATTCATCAATTATCTTATACTTTATACTATATATATGGACGGCTTCGAAGTTAGTACAGAATACATTACTCATGCATATGTTATACCCCGTTTCTCCTAATTATTTTCAGTTTAAGATTTTTACTTCTATATTAAAAATAATAATGTTTACTTTGATAATTCTCTTAATAGTTACTCATTCTTCTCAAATATTAATATTAAAGTGATTTATATTTGAAAAAAATAAACAGGAACTTGTAACCTGAAAGATAATTTATTTTGATACAAATGATAAATATTAAAGCAGCATATAATTTGGGTGGATGGAATAATATATGCTCGTGTTATCATCCAACATGTTAAATATGATTTTCCAAACATAAAATAGAATAGCAACTTTATTTTCAATTTAGTGGTGCCTAACTAATCATTTTGATTTGTCAAACAAAATTAGGTGAAGTTCTGGAGTCAAGAGTGGTTGAGATTTTGGGTATGTTGTTTATGAAAAACTTGCTTGTGACTTTAGCCGGTTGTTACTACCAGTTTAGAATTTGTAGGATGAAGAAAACAAGGCTCGTCAACATAACTTTATGAAATTCCACAAGAAGGCAAGTTTTCGAGAATTCATTGACCACTTTTTTTGAGGCAGATATTCTGGCACAAGCATCACTCCCATGACTATACATCACTCATTATTTTGAAGAGATAGAAACAACTTAAAAGACAAGTTACATCCTTTTGTTGCAAAAAAATAAATATTTATAAACAAAGATCATAATTACTCATAATCATCTTTATTATTGATAGTTTTGGCCTTCAATATGCAAGACGTTCTGGTCTTGATTTATTTCAAATGTTCAGCTGCAAAAATTATTTTGAGAAGCAATTATAAAGTAATTTGAGAGTTAGCACAAATAAAAGGCAGTGATGTGAGATGGCAAAACTTTTAAGTCAATCTTCTTTACAAATATATTTATCTCTAACATTCACTATTAGCTCATTTCCCCTCATCAAGATTATATGTCTGTAATAACATAATGGAAAAGGAAATAGAGTTACTTTTGGTATATCTAACTCTACTTTCTCTCTTCACTATGGCAAAGGAAAAATAAAGCATTTTTTAGGTCATCAAAACAGGATAGTAATTAGCTGAAAGAAAAACGTTCCATTATAGAAGTTTGAAAAACTTAGTGTAATCTTCATTACTTACAAAAGGTACTTATCCTCAAGTGGGTAAGAATATTATTCAAATATGCAAGTTGTTACTATATATTTAGCAACTCTAAGAAAACACTCCGTGACTTTGATAACTATATTTTCCCCATTTGCTTAGTTTTCATATATTCTTCTCTTATGCGTAACACACATGTAACTTCATAATTTGGATGCTAATATTTTTTCAGCCTTTACATCATTTTCAGGAGAGCTACCTTCTAAGCTAATTAATACCATTTCCAAAAATATTCTACCCCACCTTAAAAATACTTAATGAAAACATCAAATGTGGATGCCATATTCTAAACACTCTTAATATTTTCATTTCTCAATTCAAAGCTATTTATGAAATATGACCATGTACAATCCCCATTTCTTGGTTTTCATAAATAATGATAATGATGCATATAGTTTTAGCATTGAAGAAAAATGACCGTTTAAAAATGCTCCAGTGAAACATCTGCACAAAACTGCAGCACAAAATTTTCAAAATCTTTGCAGGATTGGTCAAACAATGAAAGATGTCGTTTTCCTCTTGAATACCACCCTTCCCACTCTGTCATATTTTCCAGTTAAGAGTCCCACTGTTAATAGAAACAAAAGTTTGACCAAAGACCACACACCCGCTTAAATGGACCACACTCTGTGTCAAGTGTGTGTATTATAATACCCCTTTCTCTGCTTAAGCTCTGTGTGAGAAACCAAGAGAAAAGAAGCATAACAGAGGAAACAAAAACATAACGATTAAAGGAAAAAAATGGCAAAGATAAGGGAGAAGCTATACGTCACCGTTCCGAGTCTCTTTCGCTGCCCAATTTCAATGGACGTGATGCGCTCCCCCGTAAGCCTCTGCACCGGCGTCACATACGATCGCGCCAGCATTCAGCGCTGGCTCGACTCAGGAAACGACACGTGTCCCGCCACCATGCAGGTTCTTCCCTCCAAAGACTTCATCCCCAATCTCACGCTTCACCGCCTCATCCGCCTCTGGCTCCTCTCCGCGGACCCTCCCTCGCCGGACTCCTCCGCCGACAACCTCCGCTCCCTCCTCCGCCAAATCCAAACCGGCAAAGATGACCTCGCCGGAACCCTCTCCAAAATCGCCGAATTCGCCACAACCTCCGGCGAGAATCGTCGGAAACTCGCCTCCTTCCCCGGCTTCGACGCCGCCATCGTCCGCGCGCTGGCCGGAAGCAGTTCGCGAATCGACGCGTCGGAAAACGCGATTTACCTTCTCGACTCGGTCCTTCGAGAAAACGGAAATCCAGAGAAAATCCGAAGGCTGATTCTCGACGCTCGCCAACAATGCTTTGAGTCGATGCTTTTCGTTTTGCGAAACGGATCTGCGAAATCGAAGATTGAAACGGTCAGGGTTTTGGAGTTTCTCGCTTGCGATTTTCAGTCCTCGAAATCGGTCGCGGAGACGCAAGGACTGTTGTCTTTGGTAGCGGAATTTTTGAAGGACGGTGGAGAGGAGTTACGCGACGCCGTTTTGTTGTTTCTTGGCGTCGTTTCGGTGACTCGCTCAGCGAAGGTGGAGCTAGTTAATTGCGGTGTTGTCGAATTGGTTTCGAAACTGTTACGAGAGTGTTCGTCGGCGAAGACGGCGGAGAGGTGTCTGAGAGTGCTGGCGGTGGTGGCGACGTGCGCGGAGGGGAGGGCAGCGATGGCGGCGGAGCCTTCATGTGCAGCGGCGGTAGTGGAGAGAGTGACGAAGGCGGCGAAGGGCGCGGCGGAGGACGCGGTGGTGGTGCTGTGGAGCCTGTGCTGTTTGAGCGGTAATGTGAAGGTCAGGGATGACGTGGCAAAGCGAAACGGCGTCGCAGTGATTTTATTGGTTATGCAGAGAGGGTGGGAGGAGCACGTGAGGAGCATGTGTGTGGATTTGATTAAGGTTTTGAAGGGTGCGTGCAGGAACAACGGGTTGGCGTTGGAACTAGGAAGCTATGACACCAAAACCACTCATATCAAACCTTGTTAATGTTGTAATGTTCATGAAGTTGAACCAACTTTCCTTTTTTGGTGAATAGTTGAACCATCTTTTTAGCACTTTTCATTTTGGTTTCACTCTTTTCTTTTATTGGAAGGAAAGAAACAAAAGGAGCAAAATGTATATTGGTAGAGAGAATAATAATATTCCAATAGAACAAATAGTTTTGAACTTTTGGGTTTGAAGTTAGCTTATGCATAGGTTAAGGAGCAAGTTCTAGCAAATCAAGGACTCACATGGACTAAACATAAGTTTTTATGACCTAAATAATGTTTTGAACTTTTGGGTTATGGAGAAAAAGGATTTACATATTCATTCAACAAGAAACAGGTTCTATATACGTGGGAGAGAGAATGCTTATGTAAGATCAAAGGTGAAGAAAAGTACTTGGTGAAGCAAGGTTCCTCACGGGTTAACTGCATATGCATACGTATATACTGTATTTATCTAAAAATGCAAAATTATAAGTTGAAATAATTAATTTTGGAACATGTTCTTACAGAAATTACTACTGAGATCTGAAGAGTTATAGGCTAATTCAACTTGGATGGTATTGATTTTCGTTTTTCACTTTTAACTTGGATGGTCTTGATTTTCGTCTTTCACCGCTCTTTAAGTTCTCATTCTTGTTCGCAAAGATTTTGTTTCAAACTGAATGAGCGGTACCTGCCAATGACACTTTGACACTCAAGTCAATATTTAGTTATCGGAGCAAATAGCAATAGGGTTTTTATATGTACCTTTGACTTGACTCTCTTCACTTATTCATAGCCACGTAGCTGACGCAACATCAACATGATTGGCTTAGATGTTGTCACATAGTAGCTTTTGCAGACTGTTGTTGTCAAAAGTTGTCTGTGAGCTGACACTTTAAACATGATCTCAATTCGAGATGTTATCAGTTTAGAACGACGACAAGGTGTCGTTCAGGACCGTGTAGTACACTTGCACCCCAAGCTCGAGTCATCATTTGGTGAGAGATTTGAGTTGGATTTGTAAAGTTCTTGGTTCATGGTAAACCAGGGGTGGGTACGTTTCGTCTTCCCGTGCTTGAGGATTGCATTTTGGTGTGTCAAATGGTGATGACTTGTGGTATCTCGAAATTCGTGTCATGAGATCCAATGGTAGGAGATGAAGTGTTAACTGTTCACGATCGTTGAAGTACGTGCCTCTTCTATAAATATGGCCATCGGCTCATTATGCAAGCATGCTTCTAAAACTTTTCTCCAATAACCGACAACTGAGGTGTTTCGTAGTGGCTAGGTGCAAAGCTTTCGTTTCCAGAGGTAAAAGATGTCGTCCTTGTCTAGTTTCACTGAGTCTACTGCTAGTGTTTCTTCGAGTGTCTGTGGGAGTTCTAAGGAGTCAGAGAGCTCGCCCATTATTTTTGTGGAGGTGTCCAGTAGTGGGGAGAGTGACGAGTTGTATGACCGTCCCAACCAGGTGGGTATGCTGCCATCTGAGATGGCCGAAAGCAATCTCCCCCGCCGCACCAGATACGATTGAGCGAGTTCTCAAGTGACTTGTCACTTCTCCATATATAGGTGGTCCTCGATGGTAGAGGCGTATGCTGCCAATGTTCCCATGTTCACAACAGGCAAAATGAGCATTGATATGTTCACGGAACATTGCTCACCTATAGATAACGTATTTCATGTTCGAGAAGGTCATGGCAACAACTTCTTCTATATATACCCATGCATGTTGACGGACTCCCATGTTCGGTTTCCCTTTGATGAATTCACCATGGGTGTGCTACGTACGCTTAACATGGCGCCTATGCAGTTGCAACCCAACTCTTAGGCGTCGCTCCAAGCTTTTTGGCTTTTGGTCGAGATTTTTAACCTTAATTCGTCTCCTCATGTATATTTATCCTTCTACAATGGTCTAGTTAGATAATTATCATTAGTTAGTCAGGCAGAAACTATTCTTTTTACGCCTTTCTCTTATTCGTAACAATATTTTAAAGATTCTTTTTTCAAAATCTTAATAACACCTACCGGTAGGCATTGCTATTTTAATGGGGATACTCCCAAGTTTTCATTACATTGGACCAAGGATCCTATCCACTATCTATCTTGGCCGAGGTCGCCCACGATCGAGGACAACAAAAGAATGTTTGATATTCTAGACCAACTCCCACGAAAGCTTCCCGTCCAGAAAAAACTTAAGATTATCTTTCTTCACATCGCTGGGTGGACTTATATGGTAGGTGTGCTCGTTATGTGACATTAGACATTGGGTTTTAACTTTGGTGAATTCACTCACTTTGTTGGGGGTCATGGCTCAGCAAGGTGATGTCTTCTTGGAATGCCTTAAAATGATCAAGCAAGAACATGGTCGGCCGAGAAGGTTATCGGCGCTGCCGAGAGCTCCTAGCCGAAGGGTACTCCTATTAAGTCTCCTTTCGTTGATGAAGTTCTTCCCCCGACGGTTGAGAAGAGAAGAGAGGAAATATAAGGACAAGACTAAGAAGTAATCATCCTCGCATCATTCTGAAAAGGTCTCGCCCAAACACTTCTAAGGCTGGCAGCGCCAACATAAAGCAGTTGTTTGCTCCTAATTTGACATTCTTTAAAGGCGTGAGTGTTTCACTCTCCCCCTCAAAAGGGAGTTTGAATGCAGACTTCACTGAGGACTTGGTGACTACCTACTTGGAAATGCAAAGCCGAGCACTCACCATCACCAAAGTTTTACAGTCTGAGATAGCCAAAGGAGGAGTTGCTGAGTTAGCCAAGATCAAGAAGGAGTTGGCTGCGTACTTGAGTTCTCTAAAGGCGGCTCTTGAGGCCAATGTTGCGCAAGGGGAGGCACTAAGGAAGGTAGAGCAGGAATGAGATGCCCTTAGAGCTCATTGTGACGAGCTCAAGAAGGAAAAAGAGAAGCTCTCGAAGGAGGTGAGGGATCTTCAGCTAACTTGTCAGAGGTCACTTTTGCCCATGATGACATTGTCTCTAAAAAGGTTCAAATTGAGATGAAACTTAACAAGATGAAGGATTGTGTACTTATAGTGCATGCAGAGTCCTTCAACCAAGCAGTGCGTCAAGCCATCCTCTTATATGGGATCCCGTAACAGAACGAGATGGACTCGAACAAGGATGTTCTGGATGGGAACTTGGTGCCCATTGATGAGATCCCCACCACCACTGATGCTGCTGCTGAAGATACTGTCCTAGTGAAGGACGTGGAGGAAACGATCCAAGCCAATGAGTGATTGGCCAGTATTTGAGATATTTTTTGTATAGTTGCCATGGACAACTCTTTTTTGGTGGTTGAAGCCTTGGCAATACTTTGTATATGTTTTCTTTCATGGCATTGTAACCACTTCTTTGATGAATGGAAACATGACTTTGTTAACACTTTGCCTTTATTTCAGCCTTTTCATTTTTTAGTTTTGCAATTCTGTTTTGATGTCGAATATAATTGTGGTTTTCACATTCGTAATTGCTAAGTTATGTGTTATAAATGTAAACGCGCTTGAGTTTTTCGGTGACAATTTTTGTGATAGAGTGAGATGTGTTCGTTTACTTGGGGGGTCACGATGGAGTGAAACGACCCCGATACCTTGTTGGAGGATCACAATAGAGTGAAACGGCTCCACAGGGGTATTGGAGATCACCATGGAGTGAAACAGTCCCTCCACACCCTTAAGGTATTCAAGAATGGCAAGGTGATTGTAATTTTGCTGAAAACATGGTCATTTTACACATAAGCCTCGTTAAAACCTTCTCAGCGAAAAATCCTCCTTAGGGATAAAATTACCAAACAAGGAAAGAGTACTTGCGATTACATGACTTAACTGAAATAAAACTTAAATGAGTTGCATTCCACATTCTCAAGATTGGCTTGCCTGAAAGGTACTCTAATCGATATGCTCCTTTTCCTACTACGCTTTGGATCCAAAAAGGACCACCGTAGTTGGCCAAGAACTTATCGTCTTCCTTTCGGACATTGCTGTGCATTCTCCATACGAGATCTCCTGGCCGGAAACTTCTCAGTTGCATTTTGATGTTATATCTTCTTGATGCTCTCACTTTGGTGGCCTCTTCTCGGATTCTTACTTTGTCTCTCAATTTACAAATGATGTTGAGATTCACTGCCAAACTCTCGTTAAGGCCCATGTTCTCCATCTTTCGACGAAGAGTGGGCTCTCCTACTTCGACTAGGATCATTGTGTCAATTCCATATGCTAAACAGTATGGAGTTTCTTTTATAATGGATTATGGTGTGCATCGATAGGCCCACAAGACTTCTAATAACTCTTCCGACCATCTCCCCTTGGCTATCGCCAACCTTTTCTTTAACTCGTTCAATATAACTTTATTAGCCGTTTTAGCTTGGCCATTGGTTTTAGGGTGCTCCACCGAGCTCATAACATGGCGCATTCATAGACCTTTGTAAAACGTGACGAGTGCTCGCTCTGTGAAATGTAGGCTATTATCAGTGACAATTGTATAGGGGATGCTGAACCGACACACTATGCTCTTCCATACAAAATTATGCACTTTTCGGGTTGTGATGACCGCCAATGGCTCGGTCTCGATCCATTCTGTGAAGTAATCTACCCCTACCAAGAGGAACTTGCATTGCCCTTTCCCAGGAGGAAAAGATCTTATGATATCCATCCCCCACATCACAAAGGGCCAGGGGATATAATGTTGTGCAATGTTTCTGACTTGACGTGTATTACGTTCCTGAATTCCTGACATTTTTTGCATTTTTTGGAGTAAATTGTGCAGTCGGTTTGCATGGTTGGCCAATAGTATCCGACTCTGAGTACTTTGGTCAACGTAGTCCTCGCTCCAGTATGAAGCCCACACACTCCTTGATGCAACTCTTCCAGGATGTATTGGACTTCCTGTTTGACTCGTACCACACCTCCTCGATCTCAATCGCAAAACACTTGGTTTGATCGTTGTTGACGCTTGGCCTTTTTATCATTTGTTGGACAACGGAGCGATGATGACTCCTCTCCTTTGTGCTTGCCAATTTTAACAACAAATCTGCATGAGCATTGCGCTCTCGCTTTTTATGTTCCACTTTAGTTGAAGGGAAAATGTCCAAAAGTCTTCAGACCTTATGATAATATTTGAGTAAAAGAGGATCTTTAACCTAAAACTCCTCAGCTATGTGTCCCACCGTCAGCTGTGAATCATTTCTACAAACAATGTTGTCGGCTCTCATGTCATGGACGAGTTTGAGGCCTACTATGACTGCCTCATGTTCTGCTTAATTGTTGGAGGTTTTGAATCCAAACCTCAACGATTCCTTGATGAGGAGCTTCCCTAGCCCTTCGAGCACTACCCTGGCGCCTGCCCCTTTAGTATTTGAAGATTCATCTACATATAACACCCAAGGAGGGTAAGTTTGAAGGATCTCGTGATTCATCTTGGCCACGAAGTCGACCAACAACTGTGCTTTAATTGGTTTGCGCGGCTCGTACTGTATACCATATTCAAATAACTCTACTGACCAACCAATCATTCACCCTGCTAGGTCTGGCTTGGATAGAATTTTTGCTATTGGATAGTCAGTTTTAACGATAATCATATGGTTATGAAAATATGCTTGCATTCTTCTAGTTGTGGTTATCAAAGGCAAAGCAACCTTTTCAATTATTTGGTATCTAGTTTCCATATCCTGCAACATTCTGCTGACGAAGTATACTGGCCTCTGCTTCAAGTTCACCTCTTGTACCAATGCGGAACTTATGGCTTCATTGGAAATCGACAAGTACACAAAAATGGGCTTATTTGGGAGAGATTTTTGTATGAGAGGTGGACTGTCATGGAATAGCTTGAGCTGGGCGAACACTTCCTCACATTGCTCGTACCATTGGAACCGTGTTGTTTTCTTAAGCAAGTTGAGTATGAGTTTTATCTTCTGTGCCATCTTTGGCATAACTCGTGATAAAGTCGTCAACGTACCCACAAGGCGTTGAACTTCTTTAACACTCTTCAGACTCTACATGTCAATGATGGCTTGACATTTTTCAGGATTGGTCTTGATTCCTCTGTGGGTTAACATAAAACCTAGGACCTTTCCTCCTTCTACACCAAAAACACAATCTTCTAGGTTTAACCGTATACCTACCGCTCTCAATGCCTTGAACACGTCTTCCAGGTCTTGGATGTGTTGGTTGCACGACTCAGATTTGACCACCATGTCATCGACGTATACTTCTATACTACGCACCTATGAGTTCCTTGAACACCTTATCCATCAAGCATTGATATGTTGCACCTGTATTTTTGAGCCCAAATGGCATGACCTCGTATGTGTAATTGGCATCATCGATCATTAAGGTCGTCTTGTCCTTGTCACGTGGGTGCAGGCTGATCTAGTTATACCCAAAGAAAGTGTCAAGGAAACTCATGAACTTGTGGCCATATGTCCCATCAACAAGGCAGTCAATACTAGGCAACAAATACACATCTTTCGGACACGTCTTGTTGAGGTCAGTGTAATTTGTGCACATTCTCCATTTTCAATTAGTTTTTTTTGACTAATACTACATTGGCTAACCAAGTAGTATAATACACTTCTCAGATGAATCCCGCTTACAAGAGCTTCTGGGCCTTTGTCCTAGCTGCCATGCGTTTTTCCTCTCCCAATTTTCTTTTATTTTGGGCGACAGGTCTAGCATCCTTGTATGTTGACAACTTATGGACAATGATGGACGGATCAACTCTCAACATGTCTACGGCTGTCCAGGCAAACACATCTGCATTTTCTTGCAACATTAAGCTTATTTTCTCAACATCTTCCTTTGACAGAGAAGTCCCTATTTTTGTGGTGCGACCGTCTACCATCACGGGAACAAGGCGTGTATCCTCCCCATGTTCAACCTTTATGTCATCGGTTCTCGGGTCTAGCTCGGTTGGTGCCACGAGGTGGCTCCTTCTAGGACTTCTCTCCCTCGTTACTTTCTCTACTTGATTGCGAGCGATAGGCTCCACTCTGCGGCTGGCAATGTAACATTCACGCGCAGTTTTCTGGTCGACGTGGATAATAATGATATCCCCTGACGAAGAAGGAAACTTTATGACAAGGTGTGGGGTGGACACTATCCCCCTCAACTGGTTCAAGGAAGGCTTGTCGAGGAGTACATTATACGATGTGTTGGCCTCCACCAGCAGATAACGAATCTTTATCATTATATTATGTACTCTCCCTTCTCCAAACTTAGTGTACAGGTTGATGTACCCTCTAGTATCAAATCGTTCTCCCGAGAAGCCCACTATTTGATCATCACGGGTTTGTATTTCACTTTTAAGTATTTGGAGCTTTTTGAAAGTGCTCCAATAGAGTATGTCCACTGAGCTTCCTTGGTCTATCAACATCTTCATGACCGTGAGGTTTTCTATCTCCACTGTGATCACCATAGGGTCGTCCTGCGTAGGGCCGATACCTTTGAACTTTGCATTCGTGAACGTAATGGGAGGTATTTTGTATCACATGGGAGCGGTTACTATGTTGACAGTCTTAACGACACACAGGTGTTTCTTTTTGGCAGACACGAATGACCCTCCGCTCGCGAAACTTCCTGCGATAGTGTTAATCACACCTCGCAAAGGGGGGTTTTGGGTTTGCGATTGGGGCGAATGACGCTGAGGGGACCTTGGCCCTTCATCTACTCGCCTCTTGGGCTCCCCTCGTGTTTGTCGTCGGTATTTGTCCAGTGTATTCCTATTTTATCCCTAAGGACCACACATTCCTCCGTACTGTGTCCATAATTCTGGTGGAACCTACAATGTTTAGAGGTGTCAATGTTTCGTGGGGTAGCTTCCCTTCTCAGGGTAGGCAAGAGGTCGGCATTTAGCATCTCTTCCAAAATTCTACTCCTATTAGCGTTCAAGGGAGTGTAGTTGGAAAATTGTGGCACTCTTACTTCTTTCGGTCTGAGAAAACGTTGGTTTGTCTTTTGCTCTTACCTTGTCCACCTGGGATTTCGCCCTGATTTGGTTTCGAACTCTCACAATTCCTCCAGTTGCATAAACTTGGTGGAACTTCTTCTAAGTTCATCTAAGTCCATCGTTGGTTTCTTACATAGTCTATCCGCAAAGGGTCCTGGCCTGAGGGCAGTCACCATATGATGAAGGGCAACCTCTGGGTTAAGGTCCTAGATTTGTATAGCTAATTTGCCAAATCTCTCCATGAATTTTCGAAGGGATTCACCTTTCTCTTGTCTTATGTTGACAAGGGCCAATGATTTCAGATGGTGTCACTTACTAGTCACAAATTGTGTGCTGAAGAGTCCCAACAAAGTCTCGAAACAGTCAACCGAGAGGGGAAGGATTTATTCACGTTTAGGGTTTAAATTGTTTATTCGCATTTAAATTGATTGAGATTTTATGTTGCACCTTAAATCATTGATTCTTGAGATTCTTGAAAACTTTCATTCGGCTTAAAACACTTTCCTTATTTGAAAACATAAAAACGTTTTTAAAGTTCAATTCAACCCAGCTCTTAAACTTAGCCTAAAAGTATTTTCATGAATGAATGTTATTATCTGGTTTGAATGAGTTGTAATTTGAATGCTACTAATTAAGGTTATTTTTTTATATGTTAGACATCTAATCAAGTAAGTGTTTCTAAAAAGAAACAAATGATTAACATAAAAAACAATAATTGAAGAATGTTAATTAGTTTTTCATATGTCTGATTTTATGACTAAGAATAAATGATAATGTAATGCTTCACTACTTTTAACATTAAAACTTTGTTGTTTACATTATTTTACCCTAAAATTCTAGATTGTGTTCGTTGTTCATTTTATGAAGGTTGCATTCAATTATAAATACCAAAATTTTAAAATATTTGTCTTTTATCATTTGTTCAGTTGATTTAGAATTTTTATACATGTATTACAGAAAATACGAAACGATAAAAAATACAACACATGAAATTAACAAGGGTTAAGAATCGTTGAGAGTATTGAGGGTTTAGAAACAGTTGGCAGTAGCAGGGTTTTTTTCGGAAACCAGTAACAGAGGTTTACAAACCGTCGATAGTTACAGGGGTTTAAAAACTGTTGGCAGTAGCATGGGTTTCAAGAACTGCAGGAAAGTAATTGTTATTCCAGGGACTAGGAAATACTACCGATATTTTGATAGTGACGTTGGATCTACCTAGAAAAAAAAAAAAACTTTGGATAACACACTTAGTAGGGCTTAAAACCACTGAAAATGCTAAATATAACCTCAGTTAAAATTAATTTTGTTATACTGAACATTGACTTTAGTTAAGAAAGAATGTATCTTATATATATATATA
>Ga0209489_103022_pt1 | contig 33385 bp, 16 predicted proteins | sample SiratrowhiteBW_FD_187527 | JGI IMG/M metagenome (GOLD analysis project Ga0209489, IMG submission 187527) | Root nodule microbial communities of legume samples collected from California, USA - Siratro white BW (SPAdes) (version 2) | ecosystem: Host-associated > Plants > Roots > Nodule | place...
AAACAAAAAAAAAAAAAAAAAAAAAAAAACGAAGCAAAACTCACACTCAAGAGTTGTTTGGTACCTTACCTAAATAGTATATGTCATGCATTAATTAATTTTTCAGACGTTAAAGAGGCCTCTTCCAGAATAAATATTCATTGCTTCAAGAATATCAATAGAATCTATTAATGGTGGTAGAAAGGTGTACATAATTTGTCTCAATCCAATCTAAATTATATTTGTTAAGGTTAAGGTTGATTGGGGTTGCTGAATAAAACTTTATTTAATATTAATGTATTTATAATTTTTTAAATATGATGAATATGATTCAATTTCGTTATATAATAAGTATATAATGAAAATATTATTTATTTAATAATAACTTATAAGATAATTTTATCATCACCATATATATTACAAGTATTGTTATTATGTTATAATTAAAAATATTTATTTTGAGATTTTTTTTAATAAATTATTACTTTTTGAACATTTTTCACCTTGATAATTCAACCAATTATAATTAAAGAAATTACTAATGGTGGTAAGGTAATTTGTTTCTTTAATTGTAATAGGAATGATAGGAGGGAAATTTCCTTTCTTCCTTTTTTCTTTTTTTTTTTAAAGTTAATAAAAGTACTCTCACCACTCTCATATGGTTCCTTTCACACTTACAATATAACTTCAAAATAATGGTTGACTTTTAATAAAAATCAATTATACATTGTTGATAATTGGACAACTTTTAATAAGGAAAATTGAAGGATTGTTTGGAAATAACAAAAGCCTCACTCTTTTTAATTAATTGAGTATTTTTATCTTCTTTAGTGTTTTCAGAACTCGTTACTTACAATTATTGATTGACAATTAATTTTTAAGTTTATTTTTTAAAAAGAGAAATCATTTAGTATGATGAGAGAGTTCAACTAGTTATCTTTGTCATTGTTGGTGTTCTTATATATAGTTTTCAAATTTATAATGACATATTAATCTACTTTAAGACGTTGATATATGAATTAGAAATTTCATTCAAACATGTGAGACTGATAAGCATTATTTGATGATTACTAGTAAATGGAGTCAATTGTGCTTTGACAAATAAGAATGACTCTTTTTAATATTCTTGATGAAAATAAAGCATTCATGCTTTATCATGAGTGAGATTTCTCTTATAATTATAATTCTTGAGTTGTATTGATGAGATTGATATTTTTGAAAAACAAATATAATAAGTTTGTCATTTATAAATCTTGGGTTTGGCCTCATATTGATAGATGGTACTAGTTAGTTCTTGATAACATTTATTGGACAATTAAAAATTGTAAACAAGTTAGTTCTTGAAATGAGAGATGGTGTTTCAACAATACCATTTCTAAATTGACTAGTGTTTCTGGGCTTAAGTAAGGATAACTTACTTATAAAGTTGTTCATGTCTGAGAAAGTAATCTGTAGAGTTTGCCTTTCTTTTTCCAAAACTTTCTAATCTTTGAATGATGAATTGAGATTTAGAGTGGAATTGAGTGGTTTGATCTAAAGTCTATAATTTTGGCTGAATATGATCATTGAAATTAGACTTGGATGCTTAAGAACCTTAATGTTGCTATGTGAAAGTATACTTAAATCTAAATTGGTTATTAAAATGAGTTGAAATTGTGTGAGTGTTTGATTTAATTTTATTTGGATGGAGGTCTTAAAAATTTAGTATTATGAATATATGTAAATTGATTTTCATAGATTGAAAGTGGTTAGCTTATATATATATATATATATATTTGATTGATAAGTTAGTAAAGTTTTATGAGAAAGATGTTTTGAAAATGAGTAGCCACTGGTAAATAATATAGGTTACTAAATTTTATAAAATTTATTTAGAAAATATGTAAATAATATAGGTTACCAAATCATTTGGTTTTCATGATTGGTTTTGGAGATTTATGAAATTCTTGGAGAAAACTTGATAATAATATGATGAAGATTGATGATTTGAAGTTATAATTGAGTTTGTAAAAAGGAAAATTATTTTGGATGGTTAGTAGGTTATGCAGAATGCATTCTTAATTATACAGTAGCGTCAGGCACATACTAAATATGTCAGGCGCAATTCGAGAGCAGTGCTCTTGGGTGTGATTTGTCTAAGTTTCATGATCTTGTGCCGGCTACAATTATGAAGAGGATGCTCTTGAGTTGGTATTACATTGTGTGTATGTTCGTAGGCCAGACGAGACTCTGGTTTTGGGATTTCATTGTTTACCTTGCTTATACATGTGATAATCAATTTTCTTGACTTCTTTTGTTCTTATTTATTCATATATGTTATAATAACATGTTTAGTCAAGTGTGAATTGAATCGTATGGAATCAAATACAAAATCTACTTATAAAAATATAGAGATGTATTGAACAAGTGTGATATGAATTACATGTGGGTTGAAAGTAAATATTGTGTGTGATATAGTTACATGACATGATATGTTAAAATATTGAGTTTAATGGTTGTAATCAAGACGTAATATTTTAAGGAAAGGAAATACTTGTGTATAGGTTAGTTTAGGATTGTATTGTCTAAGGATCTGCTCAATAAAGAGGTATTATGACTTTACTATAGTAACGGTAATCAAATAGAGGAATATTACTAGGTAACGAGAGTCCAGTAAGGTTTGAATTAAGTGACTGCAATTTAAAATATAACTTGTCAACAAAAGACCAAATGAATCTTGTCATACAAAATTGTTAATTATTTGATTTGGAAGGTGTGTGGATTCATAGTTTGGAATTATATGACATATGCACACATCTGAGTTTATTCAATGCATGAATCTTCTAGAGATATAATCAATTATTCATATATGATGATTTCATAGATTTATCTATAAAATGTGTTAATGAGATGTCACACTTGAATGAATATCTGCTTGTGTAATTGTGAAATTTGATTAAGTTTTTATTGATGATAATGAATAAAGAAGTTTTAAATATTTCGCTTATCCTATTTTATTTATGTTTCATGTATTTATTTATTTTTATCTAATCATATGTTATATTGGAGCAGAGGATATTGTGAAAAACTTTTGTATATTTTGAAGAGAGATATATATCTTTTGAAATACTTTATTATTAGATAATTATAATATATATATATATATATATATATATATATTAACTTTAATAGTAGATTAAATATTATAAGTTCTGAATGTTACAAATATTATAATAATAATTATTATTATTATAATAACAATAATAATTATAACAGTAACAATAACAAATAATATTAATAATTATGATAACAATAAAAGATAATAATAATAAAAATAACTATAGTTATAATAACAATAACTGAAATTTTAGTTAAAAAGTAATTAAATTTAACAAAAATTAAATTAAACTTTATCCAAGCTATTCTAATACAATATACTCTTATGTTTTGCATATTTTACAATTGCACTCACTTAGTGTAAGTTGTAACACCTCCTTATATTAAGAATTGAATGTGTATTTTTGATGGACTTTCTAATGTTTAAGAGAGAATCTCACTATAATGTGCTTGCAATTGCAATTTTTGGAGAGAGAATTTGAAGCTGATTTTGCATGCAAATATATTAGCCAACTTCTGCTTCTTCTACCATCATGAAAACCACATTTCTTTTACTTTTTCACACATGTGTGCATGTAATTTAAATAATTTAAATTAAATCGCCTTATTTTATTCTCATGCTAATTTAAAAATATTTTCTTCTCTATGCAATTTTATTTTGAAATTAAAAGCAAATAAAAATATTTTGATAATTCAAATAAAAAGTGTGTTAAAACTTTTCAAGTTATATTATTTTATTATAAAGAAGCTAAAATTTGTTTAGTTAAAAGTAAAACCCTTTTATAATATAACTAAAACAGGTTTTTGTTAGAATACTTGGTTAATGTTGACTCAATTTCATTTATCAGACATTATTTCACCTTTTATATCATTTGTTTTAAAAGAGAATATTGATGCTACTTACACCCCCATTTCACGAGGTCATCTTTTTTCTTTCTTCTCATCATCATATATTCCTTTATTGTTCCTTGTTCAATTTTACCCAGCTTCCAATTGATTGTCCCTTAGTCTTCTCATATTTTCTAAAATCCCTAAATCAAGGTCGAGACATGTACAAGGTCCAAACCCTAAACGATGTTAACATAATATTAATTATATTGTAAATGTATATCTTAAAACTATAATTATCAACTTTTATTTATCTTTATTATAAAAACGACCTAAAATATATTTAAATTTAAGAAAAAAAATAATATCAATTTTTTAAAGAAATATCTAATATATTTGAAATTTTGACATAATGTATCACATATTTTACCCTAATAATAGTTGTAGTCATCAAGTTGTACTTTTATTGTTTAAAGTAGTTGAATTTTGAAAACAATTAATGTTATGGATAAGGTATGAATTCAAAGAAAAATAAATTTAATAGGGTAGGTAACATTCCAACAGAAATCTTATCATTTCATGATCATGTGAAGAATTAAATCTTCTAAACTCTGAAATTAGTTATAGATTCTTCTTGACAGTTGCAGAATTCAAAGGTCAATTAATTTCCACCCGCCACACTTATTATATATTTGACACATATTTTCTGTGTGGTTTAAATTTGAAATGTCTAATAATACACAGTGAAACTTTCAAAATATAAAACCTCACCACCTGTGACTATCACTTTCTCTTTCTATTTCTTCTCCTTTCCTATCTGTCTTTCTCCTAAGTGGTAGACGAACATCACTGCGTGTAGGATTATATATAAAATGATCCTCAAATCCCGAAGTTAGAAATATTCATATACAACTCATGTTGGTTGGATTATATATAAAATACCCCTCAAATTAGATTATAAGATATACATATTTACATAACATGTTTTGTAGGCACTGGGAAGAAAAAGAGAAAGAGAAAAGATTAATTGAGGAACAATATTAGAGACATGTAGTTAGTTTAAAATAATTGTTAGTAGTCCTAGTATTTTTAGTGTGATTTTTTTTATTAGATTTAAAATTTAACATAAATAATGTGTATAAGAAATATTATTAAATATTATCCTATATTATAAAAGTAAAGTTTAAATTTCATTAGTTTTGAACTTATTACAATTTTAATGATCTAAATAATGAAATAATTATAATAAAAAATATTTAGATTATATACTGTGTAGAAGAATTTTTTTTTTAATACATGATGATATTAGTTAAATGATCTAGAGTACAGATTATATGTGGTGTTTATAAAGTTCTAATACATGATGATCTTGTAAGTTGAATGACATATAGTAGAAATCATATGTGGTGTTCATAGAGTTTTAATATGTAGAAATATATTTAGCTCACATAATCTAATATGATAGCAAATTTAATACAGTTAACAACATGAATTATATAAAATAAAAAATTCTTAATTATTTTAGTTACTAAATAATCACAAAATAAAAATAATAATTGAATTTGGTGACTAATCAAATTAAAATAATTTTTATAACACTTTTTATGTTTTAATCACTTTTATCATTAAATTCTAGATTAGTCTCTAACTTAAATATATACCAATTTAAATACATAATCCGTATTTATTATATAATATGATCTGACATGATTCTTTACTATGACATTATTATATGATCATTCAAAAATATTGTCTACCTACCTTTATATGATATGTTATTCATATTATATGATATGTTATTCATATTGTGATATAATATTCTTATATTCTTATTTGTCTTGTTTTATACTTTTATTATCTTAACTTTATAAAAGAAATTAATAATTGTTTAAAAATTTAAAAATAGAGAAATTGTAACATTAAAACTAAAAATACAATATTTGAATTTTGATTAAGTGGAAAATAATGACTAATTTATTAATTAATTTTGGGAAAAGAATAATTCTTACCCTTTTCTTATTTTAAGTTCAATATTTATCCTATAACCAAACGATGTCTACGTTTAACAGTTAAAACTTATCTTATAATCAAACCATGTCTACGTTAACAGTTAAAACTTATCTTAACAGTTAAAACTTATTAAAGTAATCATTATTACTTTTTAACATGATCTTTATTGTGGATAATTTAAAATTAAAGAAAAAGTTAATGCATTAGATATGTTTATTATTTGTGCAAAAGATGTTTCAAGAATAAGAAATGTTTGTGTCTAAGTACAATGTTTAAATTGTCTATCATAAAGGAGTTCTTTAGAAGATACGCCTTTGTAATAAAGTACAATTGTTACAAATTGCTCCAACTTTGAGATTGTATGAAAGAGAAGACAACACCTGTATATAAGAGAAAAAGCTCTATACAAGATAACCATCATGAATCGTTTAATCATGGATCTAAAGAAGAATAACATATAATGCAAAATATATGACTCTATGTGAAGGAAAATACAAAGAATATAAGTAACGACATTTGTTTTCTAACATCAGTATAAAAAGGAAGAAGACAAAAACCAGAGGACATACCAATAGAGTTTGTCTTCAAAAACTGAATATTACTTTCAAGCCTTCTACTCTTTTGTATAGATTTTTGTGTAAGTTTTTATAAAAACTCTTCCTTTTTCATATCACTAAGAATTACCTAGACCTAAAATGTGCCCAAACATGTATATGTCTTTAAAACATTGATATCTTTAATCATATATGTCTTATTTGACTAAACGCTCTCAATCTTTTAAAAATATAAACAATATAATACTCATTTTTCAAAAAAATTATTATTTTTTTTAAAATATATCTTTCACCATGCCTTCTTGTATTTTACAAAATCATATGTTTCTGGATAAAAATATTGAAATATTATTTGCTTGTTTGCCAAAAAAATTTATTATTTTTATCATCAGCATTAAATTTAAATCTCACATTAAAACTTTATGATATTTAAACACATTAAATATATTCTATTATAAATTTAAAAAAAAAAATCCCTTTTCAAGAAATCCTTACTTAATTAAATTATTATATATTTTGTCTAAAATATATAAGTTTTTCGTTTTTGTGACACGTGGTAAAATATTATGACTCTTTTAGTTTTTTTGCTGAAATTAGTATATCATTTTTCTAATTTAATTTTTATATTTGGTTTCCTTAAAGAAAGACGGCCGCTTTGTTGTTATTATCTACATAATCTCACCATTCTACATTAATCTTTACATACATTTTTTTTAATAAATATATTAACATTATTATTAATTTTCTTATATTTTAAATTTTGATATTTGTCTTTCTAAGAAAAAATAATTTAAATATATTATCATAGATACATTACATGCTTATGGGTTGGACTGAAAATTCAATAATAATTGATTTGAGGATATAACACGTAAAATAAACGAACATCCAACAAAATGATACCTTTTAATCACATTTCAATTAGGATGAAAAGAACATAAATTGAGGTAAAGTTTAAATTTATTTTATAAAAATAACAAAAAAATATAAAAAATATGCAACATAATACATAATTTTTTTTAATCCCTTCTAATCACAGGCGTTGGATTTTGGTGTTATCATTGAAGAACCTACTTTTGCCATCTAAAATTAGATAATCTTATGCACCAAATTCTCTGAAGTCATTGTTCATTGTTTGGCCAAAATTCAGCCTTAAAATTTGGTGCATCTTAAAGTCACCAGTTCTTCTCTTATTGTCAAAAAGGTTTGTCTGATGCTAATTTGTAGAGAGATTGTGTCATAGGAAGTCAAACTCTACCCATAAAGTTGAATGTGTAATCAAAGTTTTGTATTTCAAGAGAATAATCTATGAAATTTGTTACATAATTGTACTTTTGGGTGATAGGGTTTTCGTAAATTCATCAATTGTGGAGCTTAATATTGAGATTTGAGTTGCTTCTAAATTCTAAATAGTGACCCAAACAGTGTGCAAATGTAGCCACAGATACTGAAAATTCATGGGCCATTACAAATTATTTAACGTAAAAAATAACAAGAAATAAAATATAAAAAGAAAAAAAATTAAAATGGGGTGAGAGAGGCTCGAACTCTCGACCTCAGGATCACTCAGAAGCTATGAGACCTACGCGCTAGCCAACTGCGCCACCACCCCATGTTGAAAGGTTTTGCTGTCACTGTAAATTTATTACTAAGTTCTTATCCTTTATTTGTTTATGCTAATTTAGAGACTAGATGTTCAAATAAAGTGCCAAATTATAGTTTCAAATAAAAAGATTATTTATTTATGTTGATTTTTTAATTTCTATAATTATTAATCATATTTATAACTACCTTCGTTCTTATTTTCTAAGTTTGAAGTTCTTAGCCATTAGTTATTTGTTTATTACTATCATGGAAGTGGGAGAGTAGATATATGTAAATAAAGTGGGAGATTATAATTTCAAACAAAGAGATTGTTTATTTATGTTGATTTGTGAGAAAAAAAGGATTATAGTTGAGGGGTTAGTATACATTGACAATTATGTCTATGTCTATATCAAGATTTGCAGCCAATAACACACCAACCCCTTTCTCTTTCATTCTCGTACGAAGAACAATTTGATAAATGTGTAAATTAATAATTTATAAAATATTTTTCATTTTTTTCAAATCAATCACCATGATTACAAATTTTTTAATAATTTATTTTCTCTTTTTTTTAATCTAAATAACTGAACTTCTTTTTATCAATTTTTTTATTTAATATCTTTTTCACTTTCCCACTTTTTAACCATTAACCTAAATAAAACATAGAGTAAAATAGAGAGTTCCTAAAGCACTGGTTTTAGCTCAAGCACAATGTGACACACCGGAATGTTATTGGGCTCAGAATTCACAACATTGGTTCCACAACAAGGCTATTACTTTACGCATGCTAATTATACTAACTACACCCTTATTATTAGTAAATGCAACTACACTATCATAAAGACTAAAATAACCTTTTCATTGTACCATGCCACCGCTCCTACAACCTGTGCCATCATTGCCATTGCTGCACCAATTTGAAAGAAAGAAGAAGAGAGAGCTTATTCCAAAAGAAAGCTTGTTCCCTAAACCTTGTTTTGGGAGTTATTATTTACATTTTAGAAAGCTTGTTCTTGAAATTTTGTTATGGAAAATCCATTCCAGAACATATTTCATGTGTTTGTGGAAAACTTGTTTTGAAAAGCTAATGTGTTCTGAAAATCTTATTAAGAATGTTCTATTATGGAAATCTTATTTCAAAAATTTTAAAAATTATATTTTAAGAAGGATATAAGTTCTAGAAGATTTTCAGAACAAATAATCTAAAAGTCACTTTAATAAAAAATAAAATCATTTTAAAACAGATGGGAGTACAGTTAAAAAGTTTGGGGATGCAGAAAGAGAGAGCCCACAATAAATTATCTAACTATTTTTGTTATGCAAAGCAAATCTCTAGTTTAGAAGAATGTATTCATTAAGGCAAATGCTTCCTGCACTATACCAATTTTGACAAACGCTATCATTTTTGAAAAGTCTAAAAATGTCCCTGGTATTTATATTTGAGCACATGCAATCCATAAAAAAGGATGTTCATGGTAGCTGAGGATGGTTTGTGAAATCTATGAAAATAGGTATTCGTGATGGCTGAAAGTGGTTCATGAAGAATGAGTACTGTTCCGAAAACTAAAAAAAAAAATGCAAAACTCACCGTACAACGATGAATTTTCATTGAAATTTATAATTACCATCATCAAAAACCACCACAAACTAAATAGGATTCACCAACCACACACAAGTAAAATCTCTAAAACAAAACCTTCCTATATAGCAAAACATTAGTGTTTTCTACAATTTGTGAATAGAAAATTGTATTTTATTTGTATCATGTCACTTGCTATTCATCTGTATATATAGGATAGAAGACCTTAAACAGCCTACCTTAAAAATTAATATAGAGTTCTTTTAACATTAAGTGTTGGATTTCTATTCACATACATGTTGCTGGTTGTCATCCAAATTAGAAGGGATTTTGACATATCCTGCCACGGATAAAATTAGAGTTTTATCCTTTTTTTTTTTTTCACTTACATATTGTCATTCAAAAGTTGCGAAACAAATTAAAGAGATATAGACACTCGACATTCTAAGACTCTAAAACGCATATTATGACAACAGAATATTCATAATTATAGCGATCAAATATTGAACTAGTAAAGGAGAAATACATATAAATCCTAAATTTTAAACTCTAAAAAATTTAAAAAGATTTTAGATAATATACGTATACGGCAGTACACAAAACGTATACATACAGGAAGCATTCACACTTATGGCCTTCCTATAAGAACTACTTTCGCCCATAGTTCAATACAAATTAATTATCAGAAATTATTCTTATAACTCAGGTCATCATATTTTACTCCATTAAAAAGAAAAAAAAAAAATAAAAAACAGAATAATTAAACATATTTTTTTTTCTTAAAAATATATAATAATAGTGAAAATGACAGAATATTAATTTCTTGACAATAAATTTCTCAACTTTCAATTCATCACTCCTAAAATGGAGTAACTTTCTTTATCTACTGGAACACCAAAATCTTTCTTCATATACTTTTTTGGTTCAGTGTGCCAAATGACTTTGAGAGAAGACTTTTTATTTAGCTATTTTCAATGGGTCACATGACTTTGTCTACATCAGACATCTCATATGTTATTGTTCAACTTTTCCCTATCTAATTTATTTTAGGATAATACAATAAATTAATTATTTATTTATTTTACAATAAAGACATCTCCTTTCATACTTAATTTCTTAAGACACAAAATTTAAAAAAGTTTTTATTTATGTCTTTATATTTGATCTAATTTGAAACTCTTGCATTTATAGAAAATCTATCAGTTGTTTCATTATCTGTTGAACAAATTTGAGAAAAAAAAGAAAAAAGATACTATTTTTGTAATTATTAATCATAACAGAAAACAAAAATATATGCTTTTTCTTTTCGAAATCAATCATGTCCACAAAAGGTAATTTGGGCATGGGACATTAAATTTTGAGTGTAGTACCAATTTTGGTTTGATTACGAAGCGGATGGCGTGATGCAACACATTTTCTCAAACTTAACATTATCAAATGAAAATATATTCTCCTAGCAGGAAAATTAATCGAATTATGATTCTCATAGAATTTTTATTCGGCGAAAATATTTGAATTTTTTACATTCACAAGAACTATTTTCTCTTGGATTTTCCTGTATATTTTGCAAAATTCTAGTAAATATTTACAAGAAAATTTTCACAATATATACTTTATCAGCGTCTTTTTCTCTCATCCTATGTATAAAATCATAAATTTAACCATATATCATATCTCGACTTTAGAGTTCAAAGCCGAAGCTGCCAAACAAAGAACAAACCAATAAATTTCTTTCTGATCTTGATACACATAGAATCCGCCTGGTATGTGTTTATGTTTTATATAAAAGGTACATTTACAATGAAACAAAATAGTTTCTTCTCTATGCATTGCAATGCATTTGAGAACTTTCAAATCACAAACTAAACACATGCTTAATTGATTTGGCAATTTCAAATTAAGCATCTCATAAGAATGATAATTGCTTTTATCATAAATTTTATCAAAGCATCAAACTTGGTGAGGAACAACTGTGTATAAGTATATTTGTAAGTATATGACATATTTTTTTTGCCTTTTTCCTTTTTGGGTAAGAAAAGTAGTACATAACCTCTTGGGGGACTAGCTAGGACTCTTAGCCAGCCTCACTTCAATAGAGGACCATTGAGATAGTAAGTTGGTAACGTGGATCATGTCTCAATATATAATTCAAGCTTTCATTATTTCCTTTTACTTTTGGTCTGCCAAAAGAACAAAGAATATGTTTGCAAAGGCTTTAATTGCCAAGAATAACTTCCACATCTTCACATTTTTGATGACCAAATACATAATAAAAGAGGGTAGATTAGAATTTCACAGTCCCATTTCCTTCACATCAAATATATCTGAATCCCCTGCTGTTCATTTAAATTGCGTTGTGATGTTGATGTTGCAGCACTATACTATACAAGTCACTGTACATTAAGGGACAAGCTTGGGACTGTGAGGTTCAATATATTGAGTTGTGCACCAAATAAAAACTTTGCAATAAATTAAAACCCTCTCCACATTTGTTAGTTACAGTTGCAATCATGCAAATGACAACCTTCAAATTCTACTACCCAGAATCTGTCTCCTCTATCCAGCTGAATCTCATGGCAAAATTTGTCATTGGGTATAATCAATTTTACGCATTATTACGAAAACTTTTATCTTTAGCAGTTTAGTTTGAGAAAGGTCTTTATCTTAGTTTGTGACAAAAGGTAACGATGTTAAGTGATTGAATCTCATTAGCCTAAAAGACAACGAAAGGGGAGAGAATACATGCATTTATATTTATAAATTATGAATCAAGTAGTGAAGTTGACAACTGGGTGATTTGGTGGTATGAAGAGTGGATGATTGAACATTGTGGAGTCAATGCTAGCTAGGCAAAAGAAGAAAGAGCATGAAGTGAAAAATGAGGAAGAATATGAATGCATGGTTTATGTGCTAAAAGCATGTAAATGGGAAAGAAAAGAAGAGATGATATTGGAAGGGTTAAAATGAAGATTGATTGGTTGGAGTTGGTTGATGAAGGGCAGGTTGGGGGGTCATGTATAAATAATGTTAAAGTTCTTCTCAAAATCCCTTGAGTATAAAAGAGAGTAGATGGAAATCCAGCTCATAGTTCTTCAACACTGATATGACCCCACGTGGAGAGGACTGCCAGTTCACGGACTCGTTTGTTTTGCAGGGTTTTTTTAACATAAAAACCACAGGGTCCTTATAGCTGTCTCCTCGTCCCTAACGCTGGCAACAAGCTAGATAATGACTCCTTCTGCCTCTTTCTTTCTCTATGTGTGTGTATGTGTTTGTTACTCTGTTGTTTGTGGGGGTGCCTGCGTGTGCTCCTAGTTGGCTTATTGCTTCACTGCCATAAAGTCATTTACAAAGATTATACATTATCATTTTGTATGAACTATAGGGTATCTTAAGGACTAGATCCACACTCAAAAGTTTAAATCTTTATATCTAACCAAGTTCTAACACAGGTTCACGATGATGATTGAATCATTCCAATATAAACTGTGCAATATCAGATATTTTAGCAGATGAGATTGTGATACTATTTAAAAGATGAAATTCAATTCCATTTGTGCCAAACATTTAAGGTCCAACGAAGACTTTAGAGGTGGAAGGAGGGAGATTTATATAAAATAAGGGAAGAGAAATTCATAGTTGAATAGAATAAACTTGTTAATTTGGTGCCAGGAGGTATGACTTTGAGGGTGGTGGGTTGTGGACAAAATAATGGTCTACCATTAGTTATAAAATAAGAGGGATATTAGCTTGGTGTTAGCAACTTCAAATGATGCGATTGATGAAGGAATGATACGATGGTGATGGATTTACATTATAGCTCTCAACAGTGTTCAATTTTGTTTTCATCGTAGCCGGAAAATGGCTTCCAATCCAGCAATAATCAACAACCTTCAACCGAAAAATAAATAAATAGAGGGCTGAATTAATAAAGAACAAAAGTATATCCTTTCTTTCAAACCTAACTGTAACTGTTCCCTTTTATTTTGGTTGATTAGCTGGTAATAGCTTATGATTAGCGGATTTGGGGTGATGTGGGATATAGTTTGGTCCCAACATAAAGAAAAAGGGTGTAACCATGATTGGTCCAGTTAATTACCCGAGCACATGATCTATGTGATCAAATATAATTAAGCAACAAAAGTTAAGTCAAATTGATATTGAAATTATTGTTTTTACTTTGTGCATCAATATCTGTATCTCATATAACTTTTGCTGCAACAAACATTTTGGAAAAAGGGAGCGGACTGAGTAAAAATTGCATCTGCTTCATTCCATGTCTGTAGACCAAAGCTGCCAACAACAGCACGCACACCTTCTTGCTTAATATATACATCACACAGCTTCTTCTTTTCATGTAAAAAGAACCATCTGATCATGATCAGAGGGTCCATATCTTTTGTTGTTGGAAAACTAACATTTTAACAAGTACCCTTTTGTTTTTTGTTGTTTTCCTCACAATTATTCTTTGCAAAATCAATATCAAATATAAAGATGCATTAATTCAAACTTTGGTTAGTGAATACTTCTCCTAATAAACATTCCAACTACATATCATTTATGACATTATTGGAACTAATCCTTCCTACCCTTTTGTTTATTGGCAGGGATAAACATTTATTTTTATGAAGAAGAGAATAATAAGATCCATGTTTAAAAGTGAAGATAGGGTAGGGTGGTGTGTATGTATTGGGAAAAAGAATGAGAAATGAGGGGAGAAGAAGAGAAGGACAAGGAAATAAGAGTTGTTTAAGTGAAAATGGAAAATTGATTGGATGGTGGGAGAGTATATTAATGCAGAGACAGAGGGGAAACACTTCAAGTGAGATAGTAACGCAGCTGTCACTTGTGATATACTACAAAGCTCACACCATCTCTTCCTTCTCTCTTTGGCCAGCAAATTAGAGTTTGCAGCTGTCAGATCTCTTTCTCTCTCCTCCACCACCACCCTTTTTCTCACTCCCTTTTCCTTTTCTCTTAAAACAATAAACAATAAATAATATATATATTTTTCTAAAACAACTTCCTTTTTTTTTAATTATTTTTCCTTTTTGTATATTTTTGTTTTAATTAACTAACTCCTCTGTCACAAACAACCATCAAATAATAACGATACCACACCATCATAAACCATACCCACCACCTCTTTCCCTCAGCCTCTCTTCAAATTCAATGATTCCTGTGTCGTGAAGGGGTGTTGTTGAATGGTGGAGTAGGACAACTACAAGACACGGTCACAGAGAGAGAGAGAGAGCAGAAAACCAGAAGAGAAAATGGCAGTGACAAGTCAATAAGTAGAGATCAGAAGAAACAAGGACACCCTTTTGTGCTTAACTAGCTTTCATGCATAAACAAGGACACCCTTTTCTTCCCTTGACACCATGGCTTACCCACATTACCGATCACAGTTCGGAGACACAACCTTCACTAAGGTCTTCGTCGGAGGCCTAGCTTGGGAGACTCCAACCGAAGAAATGCGCAAATATTTTGAGCAGTTTGGTGAGATTCTTGAAGCTGTCATTATCACTGATAAGAACACAGGAAAATCTAAAGGCTACGGATTCGTATGTTGCTCTCTCTCTCTCTCTATATCTCTCTAACTCTTTACTCTGCCTCAACTTGATTCTCTTTCACTGCAACATGTGTGTTCTTTGATTTGATCCTCATTACACACAAAACATGTCCTATATAACAGGTAACATTCCGTGATCCAGAATCAGCTAGAAGGGCATGTGCTGATCCAAACCCAGTCATAGATGGAAGAAGAGCAAATTGTAACATTGCTTCTCTCGGAAGACCTAGACCTTCACCACCAAGAGGTTCATTATTTTATATGCATTTTCTATCTTCCAATGTTATGAACACCACCACCATTATCATAATACATAGGACACATATATTATAAGTATAACATAATGTTTTGTGGTTGTGTTGTGGGGTGGTAATGCAGGAAGAGGTACATTCCAAGGAGGAGCACCGGGAACAGCTTCATACAGTGGTATGCCGGCGGCAGGGCCGCCGGCACTAGCGCCGCCACCGCCGCCGCCGCCACCACCACCACCGCTGGTGTACCCGCCATATGGGTGAGTGAGTTAGCTTTGTACATTTACTGTGGGCATTTATTATTACCCATGTCTGTCACTCACAGTCAAAGAAACTGGTCCATGGCATTAATTGAGAACTGCATATAGACGCACACATTGCTGTCTACATATGTCGCTTGACTGCTCCCCCCCAATTACAGTAGGTCTTGGTGACAGCGTGAAAATCCTCACGTATCATATCACCATTAAAAGTACACACAAGGCCAAACTTTCAACAACCATCATGTGCATTTCCTCCCCCTACTTTGCTTCCTCTTCCTTTTTTAACTACCACCACACTCAAAACCTTAATCAATTTCATTTCCTCCAATCTCATGAGTTGATCAACCACTACATCAATTGTCAAATAATTAAAAAAAAAGATATTTGTTACGTTAAAAAAATGATTAAAAGAAAGGATATACTAAAAGTGACCGGTCGGATTATCTGCTTATCTGTGTATCTGATAGAGATTACTCATTGGAAAAACTGTTTGAAAATAAAGACATACATTACTCAATTTATGTTGTAGTTTAAGCTTTTCTTTTGTAAGTTTAATCTTGAAGGAAGAAAAGAAAACTACTTTTTTTGCACTACAATCTGACATAGGGGTAAAATAGAGATATGGGGAGGTTAGGTTTTCGTGTCTTTTAAAGAGGAGTGTTGTGATTCAGTGACATTGTTGAGATATTAATGTCTTAAATTAAAGAAGGCCTAAGAAGATAGGGTGCTTGTAGATTTTACCTATGGATGAGAAACATTGCTTTTGTAACTCATGTAATTGATGATGCATCTATGGTAATAGTAGAAATGTGGATGACAATAGGTACAGATAAATGGATATCTAATCCGTGGAAAATGCATGTACATTTTTTATATGTGTGATATATAGTGGTCCTGCGTCAATAAATTTGTTTTATAATCTTGTACATAATAAAATCCCTCAGCTCTATGGTACTTTTGCATGTCCTGTACCATCAAGTCATTTTCTCACCAGCAATGCCATTGTTGTCTTATGAGGTGTATTAGTTGGTAAATTAAAAAGTACTCTTATAAAACCATGAACCGATAAACAAAAACAGAAGGGAAATTACTCTTATGTTAACTTGTTTCATTTTCTGAGGATTGTACGAGTAGAAGACACAGTATACAAACTTAAGTTTTTGGATGCAATGTAACCGCAGAAAGCTAGTACAAAGAAGTGTAGAAGATAAACAGTGTTACTTCATTTGTTTCTATTTACAACTTTTCTCCTTTGTTCTTTCTCTCAGGTGTTTCAGGCTCTTTTTCTTCAATAGTAAAAAAAAAAAAAAAAGCACTGTGTTTTTTTTTCAAAGTTAATCAGGTTTATTTGAATGTGATATATCAACATTAGCCGAATCTTTTCTCTTCTAAGTTTCTACAATGTAGGGTATCGAATTTTACTATGCATATATATTGTCTCTTCTTTATCGTAAAGCTAAAGATATTGTATTGCAAAATAAAATATTAAGATTTTGAGCGGGTAGTTCAACTTTTTGAATCACCTAGAAAGTTCTACCAAATAATAGTTGATAATTCTTTATACGTTCTATCAGAAATTTCCTTCCTTAAACTCTACTCTGTCAGTTCCAACGAGGGTGCATAGTTTATACTTTTATGTGCATGCAAAATTTCATATCATTGGATGCTACCTTGACCATTCTTTATATATATTGCTTTATTCCTTCCTTTTTCTGCTCGATGGGGCAACTACATGTTCATAATTCCTGAGCCACAAAAAAGACCCCTATCACTGCATCAGTCATAACTAATTCAATCTCAAGGACCATGCATATCCATATCATACCATACCATACATACCACAAAGCAGGCACACGCAATAGCACTAACTCTCATTACACATTGATCAATTTAGGGGTCCCACATGACAACTAATATTAATGGACTTTTTTCCTCACTGGTTTTGCTGGGAAAACCTTACATGTTAAGTTCAGTGTCAGTCCACAACAATAGGAGTCTTCCATTTTGAGCATTGCTTCTCAAAGAAACAAATGCACCACTGCATTAACGTATTTCCTTCCATATTTGCTTGGTGATTAAATTGCTTTCAAATGTCTTTGCAGCTACCCTACCTACACCCCTGATTATGGGTACCATCAAGTAAGCATCTTTTCTCCCTCCAATCAATTAACAACATATAGTTTATTTTTTAATGATGTCAGGTTGGTTGCAAATAATGGACAACAGTTGAGTAACATTTTTGCTTAATGATTGTGCATATTTGTGTGAGCACAGGCCACATTGTATAACCCACAAATTCAGCAACCACAATACTACCAACAACTCTATGGACCATCCTCCTCCACCATGGGTTCCCCTTATTACTATGGCTATTCTGTGCAAGCACCAAGAGGTACCTTTTCCACACCCCAACCAAATCGCATACCAGCTGGACCCTCTTATCTATACTACCCTACACCAATGGAAGCCTCATTTTCTGCATATCGTCCACCACCTCAATTGCAACAACTTCCAATAAGGCCAACCCCTCCTTCCCCTAGTGGTACTATTCCTTTTCTCTTCTCTACCAAATTAATTTCATTCAAACTTTCAAATAATACATTTAGTAATAAAAAAATTGCTTTGTTAATGCATGTATTGTTGATTCTAACTTTAGTTACCCTTCTGATATTGGATATCCTTAACTACTATTTTATATGTATGTGACTCAAATGTATGCACACACACATGGCCACACAGGAGAGTGGAGTGAAAGAGAGAGGTGCACAGAGATTTATGAATTATGATGCACTTACTGACACACAATATATATTATGATTTGGCTGTAACATGTGGCCATAGGGGTCCACATGGGCAACCCCAGCCCCATGTGAATGAGCTGTCTCGGTTGTGCCATGAACCGTATAATGTATGGGTCAATGTGGAAGAAAGTCATGACAGAGGGAGAGGGTCATCATGTAAAGTAACAGTGAATGCATGTGGTTTCAGTAGGAAAAAAATATTGTGGTGGTTAAATTCTTTAAAAAACCAGTCAAATGATCTTGCTTCCATTCATTGGTCCACACTGCATGTTTGACACATACTACCACTACTGTAACTTTTTAATATTAAACAAATCTGTGCAATAACCAAAACAAATTAACTTTTTCCTCATTCCAGATCGCCTGCAAACTCCTTTCAGTGTATTTTCTGTATTCTTTACAAAAAATGGATGTCTTTCTAATCTAGTTAGTCATAAAAGTATTCAACGTAGATGAAAAGAGCCTACAACTTGTACTTTATAAAATTTGTTTGCTATCACCGTATGAAAGTGAGTTACATTAAAGTATAATTTGTGTTTTATCAAACAACGAATGAACATCAAAACTGTACTGTCTGATTGTATTTTAATCAAGTTACCATTTTCTTGCTTTTGAATTCTCATTTTCACATCTTCCAACAACCACACACTATATGGAAGTACACTTAGTACATATTAATGTATAGAGTTGCAATCATGGAGCCTAATCTATAGAGATTAATTGATTAACATCAGTATATATTGTTTACAATTTGAATGTTGAACACAATGTGACTATTGTTTATTATGCTTGATTGTGATCAGACTCACAGACTCAGCAACGTACCTCGTCCGAGGCAGCAGGTGGAGTAGTTATGACTTCCGAAAGTTCAAATACCCAAGGGAGGAACTGATAAATAAATATACCTGCTAAGTTTCAACTGTATAATCTTCAAATTAAATTTTATCACATTAATTCTTGATCTTTTTCCACATGATCATATCTTCATTTTTTTTGGTCCACATGCTGTAGCTTTTAGGAAATAATTGTTCTCATCAGATTAGTTGTGCTCCCCACAGCTATGGCATTCAAAAGTTGGACTAATCTACTTCATGGAGATTGTCTTCATTTTTCTTTTCCTTTTCTTCAAGGAGATCTTCACTTATATAATTTTTCCTAGTTAATTCTATTTTCCTTTTAAGTTATACTTTCTCCCATTAGAAGAGCTTAACATGCATGGTACATCCTCAATCAGAGCCCCAAATAAGACATTTTGTATTTTGTTTACGATCCCATGTTTAGATCACGGTTGGCTAATGTTTATTTATGCATAAAGGCTAATGTTTATTTATGCATAAAATCAATTCTAAGATGATTTTTGAAAATAATAAAAATGATTTATTAACATTGTAATGATTTTGTTAAATTTTTGTTGTAGGCTAAGGGTAAATTTGTGAGATTTGATGTTACGAGCAATTTCCATTCGTCCGTTTATGATTTTTCTCAATAGTAGATATGTAAAAACTTTTTACCCAATCGAAGAAAGGAAACATGAAACAAAACAAAGGGGGTGATGGGACAGCTGTGGCATAAAAAAATCAAAGAAAATAATGGTTTTTTTATTTTTTTTAAAGACGAATATTTAATCATTCCTTATTAGTATTATCTATAGATTTGTTTTTAATAATATTGTTAGCAAATGAATATACTTTTTTGAACAACCACTTCAAGTATATCAGCAACTCCAATTTTAATGATCTTTTAGAAGTCCACAAATTTATTGTAGTTTTTACTTATTTTGTCTCTCAAATATACTGGTTTTATTCTCGTTCTCTTTCCAGATGTTTGTTCTAAATAATTATGTTTATGTTGTTCTAAATTATAAAATTATATCTTTAAATATTAAGACATAGAGAATTAACTTTCATGATTATAATACCTCAAAAATTTGAAGATGTCCTGCTCTAGTTTATATGTATGTTCTGCCAATTAGCAACTATTGTTGCTTGAAGAAAGTGTTTCATGAACTCATGCTTACTCGGTACAAAAACTATCCAGTGAAAGAATTTATATTATGAAAGAATTTAAAAAATATGCTGGGCCAAAAAAGTTACTCACATAGAAATCTTTTATCTATGCTTTAAACTTACAGAGATAGGAAGGAATATTAAGATTGTGAGATGTAAAGACGAAGTGTAAGAAATTTAAAATTCTTACAGAAAAATCTTGACTTGTTGGTGAAGGGAATAGGATAAATATTTAAGAAATGAAACTTATATACAGAATTTATAATGCTCTAAATCAAGAAAGCTAATAATTCACATTTCATTTTGATGTTTGTCTAACTTCAACTCTTTATTGATTGTTAACTATTTTTATTTGATTAAAAGTGCTAGCCCATCCCTTACACTTGAATAATACTAACTTTTTAATAGGCAAACTATTGTACTTACTTCAATTATATTACTCAATATTTCATAAATGTCATCTTCTAATTGGTCATCTGTGACTTGCACTACTATTATAAGTTTTGATGCTTTCATCCTAAATCTGTGTGCGGAATTTATAAAATTTTATAATGTACATAGGCCATTTTGATCCTTTCTCAATGATCCGTATGCCAGATAAATAAACAAGCAATCTTAGATTTGATGTTTAAGATATATTATGGAAAGATTAAATTAATTAAAAATAGACGACGTGAAGGAGTTCGAACAATTTTAATACAGTCCAGATTCTTTCTGTTGAGTTTAATTCAGTTAGAGCTTAAACTTTTACTATATTTTTGTTGTTGTTTATTTAGTATACTTTAAAAGTATACTGATTTTGATATATAAAAAAATTAATATATTTTAAAATATAAGAAATAATGTAATTTGAAGGTAAAAATAACACAACACAAAAGAAAAACAATAAAGAATTTAAATTCGCTTAAATAACATTTTAAAACAAGTAACATGAAAAAGATAATAATATATTCGTTTTACTCGTTAGGAAATCGATTACTAATTTCTCAATCAATTTAAGAGTCTGACATATTGGATAGAGATATATAATTACGAAATCAGAATAAATTCTACAGAATAGCATAAATGTTGGAAATAAATATTAAATAACTTATATAAGGTTTAAAAAGTTGACGAATTCCGATTCATTGATTAAAGCATAATTCAACAACTAGTTGAATATTGGTGGATGTATTTCCATGCATATACTTTCATCAATGTATTGCTTTTATATATAAATATATAATATCATAGTTTTTCTTAAACTAAAAAAAATTCAAATAACTAGACTCAATATAAAGATATTGAAAGTAGGTTTATCTTAACTCTTTTTACTATTTATTTAAGTATGTCTTTAACTGAAATGTTCTAGATCTTTCAAATAATATCATATTTATCAATTCATGCTTTTACTTTTTCTCTCTTGCATCAAACTCTTTATTATTTCTGTGCTTCTGACATGATCATTTCATCAACAGTATCAATTAAACTTGAAAATTTCAAGAATACCATGGATTAGAAATGCTAAAAAATCTATTTAAAACGTAAAGTTAACCTAATATTTTAAAAAAAATCTAAATCTTATAAAAACACAAATCTCTATAAAAAAAACTAAAAAAAAAAACTTAGAACATGCTGCAAAAAAAAAAAAATGTCAGCAAAACAAGTACTATCACTAACAAATCAAGTTCTATTAAATAGATTATCATTACAAAGTACAATCAATTATTTTTTCGATTTCAAGCCATTTTTAACTTACCCTGCTCAATTATTCTTTGCACAAGATAATTTTGGTTCAACTAAGTATTTTTTCACAAGCTCACTCCTAACTTAATCTAAGTATTATTTTACAAGCCCACATCTAGCTTGGTAGACTCAATTGGTTACATAAGATATATGAGAAATTGTGTGTCCACTAACCTTAGAGTAGATTGAAATTCATTTGTAAACCATTAAATTAAATTAATAGGTATAACTAATAATCACTTATAAAAGTTGACCAAAGATATTTTAATGGCAGACTATGTAGCCACCATATCACAGAATAAAGATGTCAAAGATCTAGATACTTGATTAAGAGCTTCTTAAGAGTTTGAGCCTGATTGGGTCTCTAACCAATCTTGTGGGCCTAAGTTTAACTTTAAGGAAATCACTCTATAGGACATGGAACGCTAAGAAGACGACCTCTACTTCGCCAAAAATAATAACTAGATTTATGGTCAATAGCACACAGGAAGAATGAGCTTCAACTAACTTCAGCAAAAACAAGTATTATTATAATTAACGAGCCTAACTTTAGTTAGTAAATTTGTATAGAGTAGTATATCATATTTTCAACCATGTATTGGGCGAAGTAGTTTAGAATAATTGAGACTTGTAATTGGGTTAGGTAGAATAGGATTTTTGGTCCTATATTTGGGCCATGGTACAGTAAGGTTAGAATTAGGGTTTTTGACCTAATTAGGGTTTTCGTTAATCTTAGGACATCTTAGTATGACATTAGGTGTAGACATGTCATGCTCTCATTTGAGAGGATTTTGATTGGCCATGTGTCATACTGTTAAGACTTTTATCGGCAAGTGTACCGAGTCACAAGTAATATAGATTTATAAAGTAAGGATGTCGATCCCACAGAGAACAGTTTTGTTTTAAATTTTAGCGACACTACTCACTAAGTAAGTAAAGGTTTTATGAATATTTGATGATAAGTTGAGTCAAGAACGTAAAAGAACAATTAAAAACAAGTAACAATTATAAAACGGAGTTTGCAAGATCTAGAAGGACTTTGGGATTGAACTTCATCTCTTTCCCTCATTCGTATTTTGAAATTGATAATAAAATGCAATATTCGTAACTACTCTCAATTGATGCACAAATAAAAATCATTCACACCGATTCCTCTAATATGAAATTCATAAGAAAATCTCCTAAACACTGATTCCTCAGCTATTTAGTAAATTACCCAACGTTAAGAACGGATGTAATACGTAATCAATATATCGAAACCTATCCCTAGTATTCTAATATATCGACTAATTTCATCTAGGTCGGAAACTCAAAAATACTTTCCAGTTAAGTTTAAGAATCAAAATCGAGACTCTATTGATCAGATAAAATCAAGCATTAAGCATAAGATGAAAATAGCAATGGAGTAGAAACTGAATATTATATTTAAAATCACCAAAATACAAATGAGTTCAAGAAGTTACATTCAATCCCAAAGTTGCGAAACTTAGCTACTCATAATAGTCATTACACTTCAAAGAAAGGACGATTGCAATAGAAGAAGAAAATCTTGATTCTAGCCGTTTGCCTCCGTCCTCTCCGTCTTGATTCCGTCCTCTAGGTCTCGATTCTGTCCAAAACCCTAAAAATCCCCTTTTAGACTTGGTTTTGGGCCTAGGTTAAGTGACTTTTCTTTTGGGCCTTTCTCTATTTTAAACTTTTCATTTCTTTGCCTCATGAATCTCTCAATCTATCATTTTCTTCATTCTTTTATACCTAAAATTTCACAATAATTGAGATTAAATGATTTTCTTTAACTCATGACTCAAAACATAAATTTAAATCCAAAAACTCTAAAATTGGGAGTAATTAATATTTTAAATAACACTTAAACCCACAAGTACTCAATATTTCTCATGTATAAAAACACTCAAAACTGATACTTATCAACTCCCCTCAACCTAGAATCTTGCTTGTCCTCAAGCAAAGTAATTGGACTCACACAAAATATTTTCCAAAACAAAAACAACGGTTGCTCAAAAATCAGACCCATGGTTCAATCATCAAACAACATTCGTTTTCAAAACAAGAATTCAATATAAGAGATATCAGATATTCTAAGTCAAATTAAAGCAGGAACAAGACACAATCAATCTACAAGAGAAACAACTCAAACAAAGATAAGATAATCTAATTGAGGAATTTCTCTCTTAATATCTCACAGGGTAGTGTCTCTCTCAACTTCCACTGACTCTGAACAAATCAAAGTTGCCTTTCATTTTTAGTCAAATCACAAACACACAAACAACATGGATCTTAAGGTCTTTTAAAGGTTGTAATTAGGTTGGGCTATCAAGAACATTGGTTTTTCAGATAACAAAATGCATGCTTCAGGCAAGGAGAACATATCTACAAATGAGACAAAATTTCTCTTAGAAAGAATTAATCTACCAACCCTTGATTTCATCCAACCATATATTTTTTTTTTTGTAATTCACTCTTTTGTTTATTTTCTTTTTCTTTTCTTTTCTTTTCTTCTTTTTTTTTTGAGTAGAACAAAAGAGTGAATTATGTAACCCATTTCTTTACATAACCAACATCTAATAAGCTTAATTAACCCTTGCCATTATGAAAATTGCACCTATGTTGTTCTTCCTCAAGCATGATCTAAGGGTGGAAAATCAAATATCAATTGAAGGTTAGGATGCAACAAAGAAAATTTCAGCTCAAAGGGTTATCAAAAGCATTGGTTATAAACTATACTTGGTTGGCTTTTTGGCTCTGGGTTTAAATCTAAATACAAAAATGCCTTAATCATCTCCAAGTTTTCATATGTGAAGTAAAATAACACAAAAAATCAGGCAACAACAACTTGATACATTACTCAGTGGAACTCTCAACTTTTAATTGTTTAAAGATTCACAACTCACTTGGCTAATTGGTTTTAATTCCTCAATTTTTGTCAAGCCTTGTTCTAGTCATAACACTGTTCAATTTTCATGCTTCAATGACCCACTCAACTTAACTCAAAAATTCTAATCCCCTAAAAATTTCCCAAATAATAAGCTGATCTAACTTAGAACAATCATGAGTCTAATTTCTACTCAACCACAGAATTGAGCTAAGTACCACACATCAAACATAAAAATAACAAATAAAAGTGAAAAATAAATAAATAAATATTGAATGGAAAATTAATCACAAGCATACTACAATATTTAATTAAAGAGAAAAAAATGTTTTATCAAGAATCTTCCCTCATAGTCCAATCAAAGCTAGTGTCAATTCTGCATCTTGATATTCTTCTACTGCAGCTGTGGTTGTGCCTGCTCCACCTCCCCCATGAAAATTAGGCCTATCCATAGGCCATGCAACATAAGAGCTGAATTGGTTAGGTAAGAGAAATTGAGACTAAAGAACACTTACCTCGAAGATTATGCAGTGAAATTCAAGACTGAAAAAGATTGAGCAAATGTAGCTCACAAGGGTGAGGGCAAGAAGGGAGTGAGCCCTTTAGGATTCTACATTTTTTTTTTTCAGCGAAAATACTCTAGTAGATACCCCTAATTTTCGCTCAAATGAGATATTTTTCACTTAAGCTAGCTTCACGTCGTTAAGATCCTCGCCCAGGCGAGAGCAGTTTCGCCCGGGCGAAAATGCTCCAGTGAGCACCCTCAATTTTCGCTCTGGGCGACTCCTGTCTCGCTCAGGCGAGACAACTCCAGTGAGCACCCTTAATTTTCGCTCTGGGCGACTCCTATCTCGCCCGGGTGAGACAACTCCAGTAAGCACCCTTAATTTTCGCTCTGGGCGACTCCTCTCTCTCCTAGGCGAGAGTTGCAGTTCACAATTTTTCTCATTTTTTCTCTACAAAATTCGCCTAGGCGACTCCCAGCTCGCCCAAGCAAAAACATTCCTGCACTTATGAGATTTAGGATCTTTTAACTTCACTGCTCCATGAGGCCTTCTTTGTCTTTGGACCCTGTTCTTGGGAATTTTCCTTGCCTTTCCAAACTTTTCCCAACATTTCTGCACTTCTCTTTCTTCCCCTTTATCTATGTCATCAATGGCAAGAATTTTCATCAAAGGATCAAATGCATGGATCCTCTTTTCCGGTTCAGCACAAACTTTATCTAAAACATCCACTCTAAAACATTCTTTTGCATCACTTGAATGTTTCATAGCTTCAAAGACATCAAAACTCACTTCTTCATCTTGTGCACACACCTTAAGTTTCCCTTTATCAACATCAATGATGACCTTGGCAGTTTTCATGAATGGTCTTCCTAAAATCAGGGGAACTTCAGCATCCTCCTCCATGTCAATGACCACAAAGTCAACTGGGAACAGAAATTTGTCCACCTTCACTATCATGTCTTCAACAATTCCATAGGGATATTTTATAGACCTGTCAGCTAGCTGTAGAGTCATCCTTGTAGGTCTTACTTCAACATCTCCAATATTCTTCAACATGGAGAGAGGTATAAGATTGATGCTTGCTCCAAGATCCATTAAAGCTCTTTTAATCGTGAGATTTCCTATGGTGACAGGTAAGGTGAAGCTTCCCGGATCTCTAGATTTCTGTGGCAAGGGTTTTTGAATGATGGCACTGCACCCAGCTTCCAGTTCAACTGTTTCCTGATAAGGAATTTTTCTCTTCTTTGTGAATAGCTCTTTCATGAACCTGACATAAGTTGGCATTTGCTCCAGGGCTTCAGTGAATGGAATGTTAATCTGCAGCCTTTTCAGAATATCCATAAACCTTGAAAATTGCCTATCTTTGTCCTTCCTTGAAGGGGCATGTGGGTAAGGAATATCCCTCACAGGGGGACTTCTCATTTGACTCTTACCTATTTTGTGTTTCTCACTCTTTTTCTCACTCCTTCCACTTTCTTCTCTACTCTTTTCTTTTTCTCCCTCACTCTCATTTTCTCTTCTTCCACTCCACTCTCTTCAACATTTGGGTTATCACCAATACCTTCTCCCACAACCTTTCCACTCCTTGTTGTAATTGACTTGCAGTACTCCCTGTGGTTGGTTTGGGTGTTGGCTGAGAATTGGCTTCCTTTTTGATCTGCTAGCTGTTTGGCTAACTGGCCAACTTGTGTCTCAAGATTTCTGATGGAAGCGTCTGTATTCTTCTGATTAGCCATAGAGGCTTGCATGAATTTTTCCAGAGTATCTTCCAACTTGGTTGTCCTATCTTGAGTTTGAGGGAATTATTGTTGTTGGTAGGGAGTGTTGGATGGGCCAGCATCCTATTTCCACCCAAAGCCTTGACTTTGATTATTTCTCCACCCTTGAGATTCATTATTCTGATAATTTCCAGAAAAGTCACCTTGTCTACCTTGATTTCCCATATACGGAACCTCTTCTTGTGAAGGATTGACTTGATAAGAGCATTGTCCATTTAAGTGGTCACCTCCACAAAAGTCACACTTCATAGTTTGGCCTTGATTGGGAGAGAACTGTACAGTCTGTAGTTGCTGAGGCAATTTTGATAATTGCTTTGTGATTGCCTCCATCTGCTGGGTCAAGATCTTATTCTGAGCTAAGAGTGCATCAGAGTTACTAAGATCAAACATTCCCTTCTTTTGAACAACTTGCCTGTCATGTTGGGCCTGATAGTCTGTAGAAGCTAGTGCATCAATGATTCTTGTTGCTTGCTTTACATCCACATCCATCATGGTACCTCCAGCTCCTGCATCCAATATCATCTTAGTGTCAGGCCTCAGACCATTGTGAAAAATGGTCAGTTGTGCTATGTCTTCCAAGCCATGGTTTGGGAATTTTCTGAGCATCACTTTGAAGCGTTCCCAAGCATCACAGAATGCTTCATCTGATCCTTGCCTGAATGTGGAAATGTCTGACTTGGCCTTGATAAAACGGGATAGTGGGAAAAATCTCTGCAAAAATTTCTCCTCTACATCATTCCAGCTCGTGAGACTTTGATTAGGATGGGACTTCAACCATTCTTTTGCTTTACCTGCTAATGAAAAAGGGAACAAACGAAGGTAAGCATATTCAGTATCACCTTCTTCAAACCCCATAATTCCAACAAGCTCATAAAATGTGGCAAGATGAGAGTATGGATCTTCATTATCCATCCCCGTGAACTAGTTGGTACTAATCAGATTGAGGAAGACTGCCTTCATTTCTACATGTAGAGTGGTAGCAGGCATTGCTATGCTAGAGAAATGTCTTGGCCCTTGTTGCATGACATAGTTCCCCAGAGTTCTTCTAGGTGGAGGCGGTGGTGGAGCTCTGTCTCTTTCAGCTATATTCTCTTCTTGATTTACTTGAATATCTATGTGAGGGCTGGCGGAAGGTTCTTCTCTTGCTCCTTGCTTTGATCTCTTTTTCCTTCTACGGTTGTTCCGAGCTGTCTTTTCTATTTCTGAATCAAATTGCAATTGATCTCTAGGAACTTGTCCTCTCAATAACATAAATCAGGAGCAACTTAAGCAAGAATTAGCACAAGAGGATTAACAAATAACTAAAACAAAAAGAAAATAAAAGACAAAAATAAAAACAACAAATATTCACAGTACTTAATGAGCTATGTTCTCAAATTCAAAAACAATAACTGTTCCCCGGCAACGGCGCCAAAAACTTGTTAAGACTTTTATCGGCAAGTGTACCGAGTCACAAGTAATATAGATTTATAAAGTAAGGATGTCGATCCCACAGAGAACAATTTTGTTTTAAATTTTAGTGTTACTACTCACTAAGTAAGTAAAGGTTTTACGAAGATTCGATGATAAGTTGAGTCAAGAACGTAAAAGAATCAAAATCGAGACTCTATTGATTAGATAAAATCAAGCATTAAGCATAAGATGAAAATAGCAATGGAGTAGAAACTGAATATTATATTTAAAATCACCAAAATACAAATGAGTTCAAGAAGTTACATTCAATCCCAAAGTTACGGAACTTAGCTACTTATAGTAGCCATTACACTTCAAAGAAAGGAAGATTACAATAGAAGAAGAAAATCTTGATTATAGTCGTTTGCCGCCGTCCTCTTCGTCTTGATTTCGTCCTCTAGGTCTCGATTATGTCCAAAACCCTAAAAATACCCTTTTAGACTTGGTTTTGGGCCTAGGTTAAGTGGCTTTTCTTTTGGGTCTTTCTCTATTTTAAACTTTTCATTTCTTTGCCTCATGAATCTCTCAATCTATCATTTTCTTCATTCTTTTATACCTGAAATTTCACAATAATTGAGATTAAATGATTTCCTTTAACTCATGACTCAAAACATAAATTTAAATCCAAAAACTCTAAAATTGGGAGTAATTAATATTTTAAATAACACTTAAACCCACAAGTACTCAATATTTCTTATGTATAAAAACACTCAAAATTGGTACTTATCACATACTCTTATTTAAGAGAATTTTGAGTAGTCATGTGTCACACTTGCATTTGAGAGGATTTTGAGACAAATAAGGCGTAACAGACTTGAGAGAAGCATGACTAGCCACATGTCCTCTTCTAATTCCATTCGTCCATTTGCTAAGGTTAGAGTTTGTTTTTGAATTCAAATTTTGGCTCTCAAAGTAGACGTCTCCTATAAATAAGATTGGTTGGTCATGGAAAAATTTAACTTTGGATGAGTAAAGAGATGATATCAAATTGGTACTTCTACCTGTTCTTGAGTTATCTCTAAAGTAGTCTCCTTCTAGACTCATACTTAAGCTCCTCCTAGTGAGTTGGTCTAACCTCTCACTAAATCTATTCATTCTCTATTATAGGTAGCTGAATTCATCTTCTATAATTCTCCAAGTTTCCACATCCTTTATGCATAAATCCATCAATGAAGAAACTACAAATATGTTGAAAAGAAAGCCTCTTCCATCATATTTAGTTTGTATAAATAAAATGAAAGAAAAATTTATATATTTTTTAAGAGTAAAAGCAATTTTTAAAGTTTTATAAAGACGAAAAAAATAAAGAAAAAAGTTTGATAGAAATAGAAAAAAAACATTATCCAAACTAAAATATATTTAAGTAAAAATGGATTGCATATTTTCATGGAATGTTTTAGAAATTATTAAAAAAGATATTTTGTTTACATAAAGGATTTCCTTCAGAAAAAATAATACTTCATTTCTAAACCATTGAATTAAATTTCATCTCATTTAAAAATTGACCAAAGTTATTTAGTTTGTTTACAAACAAAATCAAATGAAAATTCACATATTTTTCAAGACTAAAACCAATTTTTAAATTTCTATAAAGATATAAAGCCAAAGAAAAAAAATTGATAAAAATAAAAAACATTAGCAATTCCGCAGCTGGGAGTTGAACCCAGATTTCAATTGCGAAATTAATCAGGTGTGCTACTGCGGATGCCATGAAACTAAAACGTAAACAAAATTATTTAGAGTATTTTATATGTAAATTCGTTACACTAGGTCAAAATTTGCCATTTCAGTTTTCCACTAATATAACTTAATTTTTAAATTCATACAAACTAATTATATACGTGAAAATGTTTTTGTCTTGTTTTTTTTAAAACATACTAATTCCACACTAAATATATATGTGGTTTATAAAATGAATGCAAAGACAATATTACTTTACATATCTAATAATTAAAAAAAATTAGAAATATTGACAATAAGTAGTTGGAACTTATAATGTATAAGACTGATATGTAGTCAACTTAAATCCAAAATATAGTCTCTTTAGATTTTCTACATGTTGAGATATATTCTCGGTCGAGATAAAGTATAGTTTGATATGTGTTTATCTGAGATCAAGCATAATCTGAGATGTTTAGGAGTGTATTGAGTACTTGTCTGGTACCTAAAATGTCTTATGAGTCTAATAATGATAATTAATCCTTAAATCTATTTGTACCGTAAGAATTAACATAGAAGGTCGTGATAATCCAAACATATCATGAACAGTGCATCCCAAGTATTCTTTCAATAAGTCACTTCTAGTTTAAGGCAATTATTCTTTAAATAAAATGTCACTCCTATCTTAAAACAAATACAATCTCTTTGTGACCAAAAGATCACATTGCGTCTTTTGACGTATACAAGATTTAGACTCTCTCTACTAGTTTGGTAGAATGAACACACATTATATTCTTACAAAGCATTACATGGCACAAAAAAAGTTTGTAGAATTTCAGCACTTGTAAATAATGATTGTTCTTCTCTTTGAAGGATGTCTTTATATAGCTCAAAGAAAGTAATTATTAGATTCCCTTCTTTTATCATTTAATGAGCATGAACATTAAAAAGCATATGGGTAAGCAACATTAATTGCTCAAAGTTGGTAGTAGTTATCTTTCTCGGTAATAGAACCTTTTACACTAAACAGTGATAAAAGTCCATCCTGTATAAGATAGAGTTGAATATTGCTTATGTTAGGAGGGTTGGTGGACAGTGTAACTCTTTGAATCATAAGAGATATTTTGAGTGAAACGTATGTTTGATGTGGATCTCTTGGCGAGAAATGGTGAAAACATTTTTTGAATCATAGAGTTAAGTTTTAGGAAACATGGCTCCAAAAATTATCTTTTTCTTGAAGATCAAATTTCAACCAACAATACTCTTGATTCCATGCAACTTCACTTCCTCTCAAGTCTCATTCTTCTATGGAAACTTCATCTGCTCATTCATGGAAATTATACACTTGTAGCACAAACAATTTCCTTGAGGAACAAAGTTGGTTTAGACAAATCCACATCCTTTATATGACCAACCAATTTATTATCAAACCCATATACCTACCTTATTACGAACCAGGTTGCCTTGTTGTCACTACCTTTGAGACCTTTGAACATAGGTTTGAGGGTAAGAAGCATTAGACAATTGAGTGCCTCATTGATAGATACCACATGTATAGGTTTGAGGGTAAGAAGCATTAGACAATCGAGTGCCTCCTTCATAGATACCACATGTATATAAGAAAGTTCTTTCAAAGGGAACACCACTTATTCTTGAACTCATTTCGACTATCCAAATGTCTCTTTGATGCCTCTTCAAACTTCTCATGAATTATAAAGACTTTATTAAACACAATGTCTCCATGAACAATCACCAATTTCTCAAGTTGTGGTCATACTCCAAAGTCTTTCACTATACTGTTGTAGCTAACAAACACTCACTTCTTGATCTTTGGCTCAAATTTACCTTCATCTACATGATAAAAAATATAGCACCCAAATACCTTCAACATTAAGTAGTTAGTAGGCTTGCCTAACTACATCCCAACTGGAATTTTGAACTCAATTACAGGTGGAGAATTATTCACTAGATAACATCCTAGTAGTTTTTGTCCAAAATAGAATGCGACAACCTGCTCCTAGTTCTCTTGAACAAGATTTTGTCCATCCTTTCAACAATTTCATTATGTTGTGAAATATAACGAACAGTCAAGTACCTCACAATGCCTTTATCTCTATAGAAGTTCTTAAACTACATCGAGTAAAACTCTATCACATTGTTGGCCCTTAGACTCTTGACCATCTTCCCAATGATAAATAATAAGAAATGTCCATTGCTTAAACTTATTAAAGGATTTTGATTTATGATTCATCAAGAACACCCATGTCACTACAAGAAATTCTCGATTTATCTATGAATTATTACATACGAAATTTCATCCATAGGTAAATGTAGCATTATCTATAGAAAAATCCGTAGGTAATTACGTATGGTTCCTAATACATAGGTAAATCTGACATTACATAAGATTTTACCTACGGATTTTATCTACGAAAAAAAAATGTAGGTAATTATGTATGGATCCTAATCCGTAAATAAATCTGACATTTTTATACGAATTTTACTTACAGATTTGTTATCTATGAATTTTTTTGTACCTAGAAATTCAAATTCGTACGTAATAAATACGAATTTAAAGCGTAGGTACCTACAATTTTTTCCGTAGATAATATGAATAATTAATATTGTTAAACTTATTATTATTGTTATTAACATTATTATTATTATTAATATTATTACTACTAATAATAATTTTATTATTATTAATTATATTAACATTATTTTTATTATTATCATTAACAATATTAATATTATAGTTAGTAATAAAAATTAGTAATATTATTAAAATTATTAAAAATGATATTATTATCATTATTAACTTATATAATTAATAATATTACTAATATTAT
>Ga0209489_103023_pt1 | contig 33385 bp, 13 predicted proteins | sample SiratrowhiteBW_FD_187527 | JGI IMG/M metagenome (GOLD analysis project Ga0209489, IMG submission 187527) | Root nodule microbial communities of legume samples collected from California, USA - Siratro white BW (SPAdes) (version 2) | ecosystem: Host-associated > Plants > Roots > Nodule | place...
TAATATTATTAATTTTATTATATTAGCAATAATAATAATATTATTATTAATAATGATAATAATAAATATGTTAATATTAATAATAATAATTAATATGATTAATATTTATGACAACAATAATATTAATATATTAATAATAATAATAGTATTAATAAAAATATTAATAATAATATCAATAATATTAATAATAATATTATTAATGTTAATAATAATAATAATATTTATAATAATAATGTTAATAATAATAATAATATTAATAATACTATTATAATAATAATATATTAAAAATAATAATATAAATATTTATATATGAACTTTTATACGAATTTAATTTTTATGTAATAAGTCTGGATAAAAATTCGTATATAATTTCATACAATGTTGATTTTTAATATGGATTATATTATATATGAATTTACATACAGATTAAATCCGTATGTAATACCTTAGAAAAAAATTCATATGTAATTGCGTATGTAATGTTGAGTTTTAGTATATATTATATTGCATATAATTTACATACAGATTAAATCCGTATGTAATATCTTGGATGCAAATTCGTATATAAAAATTTGTATGTAATGTTGATTTTATATAGGGATTCGAATCTGTAGATAATTTCATATGTAATGCTGATTTTACATACGAATATAAATCTGTAGATAAAATTTCGTATGTAATATAAATTTTACATACGGATTTTCATCCGTATGTAATTTTCGTAGATAATTTGACTTTTTTTTATAGTGATAAGACTAAGATAATGTTAAAATTTAATTTACCTAAAATAAGATTATTTTAACTTAATGTGGTATATCAACATTTGAAATTTATGGAGTTCAATTTTTTATTTGAAACTAATTTAATTAATAATACTTAAAAAGAAAGTTATAATAAAAAATATGTAATATTAAAAAACAAATATATCACTTGATAAAGAAGAGAAAAATTTTTAATTAAAATTTTAAAGTACTCTTTTCCAAAGTTGGAACTTAAAAACTTTCTGATATAGAGATGGGCAAACAATATATTGCTGATAGTAGCTCTAAACACATTTTGTTACATTATGAATTTTGTAAAAATCAAATAATAAAAATCATTTTAAATCTAATTCTTCAAATAATTATTATAAATAATAACTGTTTTATTTTTAATTGAATTATTATTGTCAATATCCCAAATGGAATTGAAAAAGGAAGATGACCACCGGAATTATAGAAGCTTACTTCTTCTCAGACTTTCTAATTAACTTCGATGAATTGAAATGAGAAGGATCTTCTAAAGATGAAGAATAATTCAAGATATTTTCATATCATGAAAGCTTAATAGTATTGAAACATTTTGGCTTTGTAAGATTCATAGGCGTTAGAAATGTTCTGATGCTTGAAAATAATTAAATCAAATTAAAATAAAAAAAATATGAAGATACATAATGCTGACATATTATGAAATAAATATAATATCATTATAAAATTATTATGAAATAAATATAATATCGTTATAAAATGAGGAGATGAACGTACAAACTGATATTGTAATAAATTCTTCATATCACTTAACAGGTCTGACATACAGAGACTATATGAAAAAGAATTTATTATACAAAGACTATAATATTACATTTTAAAAATAAAAGATTTAGAAAACATGATAAGAGAAAAAAAATAATATTTGAATAAAAAAAATTACTTCCCTTTTATCCGATATTACTAAAGTTGCTTAATAATTTAGCATCATAAATTTCATCTAGAGTTTCTTTTTTGTTCTCACATTTATTATTCTCTATCTAATAATAGAGATGAAGTTTAGCAGATCTTAATTTACATGTCAAAGGCAAGCAACTCTTTCTTAAAAAATTGTGATACGCAATCAAATTAACCACGTAAACCCAGCAATTCTGGGATTTTCTTATGGGAAAAAATCTAAGTATAGTTCTTTAAATATTTTTATATGAAAATCTTTGTCATATAAATTACTAAATTAAAAATTTAGTCCTGATTGGAAACTTTTTTAATGATTTAAAAAATTAAAAAAATTATTATTTTCATCATTGTTCTCGTTAAAATAGTAATTTTAAGTCAATTAATTTAAGTATATTGTTGTTTATAGTGAGAATTATATTTTATAAGTTTTAATTAATTATTTTATTATTTATAAATTTATTTCTAATTTTTAAAAATTTTTTACCCATTGCAATAAGTAGATATCTTTTTGTTTAAGATCTTGTGAATGACTAATAAATTTTATAACTAACTCATTAAATAAATTATTTTGTTTTCTAATATGATATCATAATACTACATCTCCCAAAAACAATCCGTCTATTCTATATATGCAAATACAAGCACAAATGTAACTTTATCCGAAAGCAGATTTGGAAATAATTGATTTATGAGGTTGGAAAAGAAAATGTAACTGCATGATCATGCATGCCAGCTAGAACCTCTGATCCACTCACTGCAAGGTCTTTCTGTGCCATTTTGTTTCATTCGACCACCTCAACTGTTCTTTCCATTTCATGGGAACAAAGCTAGCTGGAAAGTTTGAAAGTATGGCACTGTGTTGCCTTCGAACCAGAGGACGGTGTAAGTACCTGGTACACCTGTGACTGTCACTGTATCTGTATCATGTTTAAGTTTTACACAGTCTTATTTATTTAACCACCTTTTCTAAATTCAGTAGAACTGTAATTATTTAACTTAACCAAGATATAGTACTACAATTTTGAGTATTCCTTTGTCTAAGAAACAAAATAAAGGAAAAAGAAAAAACAAGGTAAAAAAAATGCTTGATTGAAAAGAAAATGCATTTATTATTAATACAATTATTTTTTTAATTATTTATTATTGTAATAATAAAAAAATTAGCAAAATAGAAAATAAAAAATTATATCATAATGGATTATGTATTATAAATATTTAAAACGCTTATTTAAATGTCATTTATGTATATAATCAACTAAGTTGTAGTTTTTCCACATTTACAAGTAGAAATTTCTCTCTTTTATTCCATTTTTCCGTCTCTCCTCTTCATATGTACTCATCTAAATCATCACTCATCAATTTATTAATTAATTCATACATCTGTCATCTCCCTTTCTTATACCAAAGTCAAACTAATCAAAATGATAGGGAAAAAATGGTTGTTAATTTTCAAGAAAAAAAAATGATAAAAAAAGACTAAGTAATAAAGATTGATAGAATATCATTTTACTATTACAAAAATAAGATTTTAATTAACGATTTATTATAACAGTTGAAATTTCATCATATAATAATATTTTTTAAATATTGAAAACTTTTAATATAAATCGTCATTTGATCCGACACAAAACTAATTACTTATTATAATGAATAAAATTTTACACATTATAGTAAATAGTTTCAATACGATTTTATATTATAATCCACATAAAAAGTTTTTTTTTCTTAGTGTGAAAGCACAAACTGAAGATCGTGTTCACTTCTCCCTCAACTGATCACACATTGCCATTTTTGTCGATGCAAAGCTTTGTTCTATCTCTTCTTTTTCGATATTACAATGTGAAGCTTCGTTCTCTCTTTTGAAGGTTTCTCTTCTCAAGGTTTTTTTCATTTTAACTCTTTTAGTCACTCTAGGATATTTGTATTATCAGTTTATAGTTTTATGAATTGTATTTTCGACAACCATATGGGAACTGTCGTTAGACTTGTGTTTTTTTAATAGGATTTTCTTGTAATAAGCTCATGAGCTGTGTGTGAATGTTTTCGTTGACCACTCAATGTCAACGTTTGCTATATTGATGATTGCCAATTAAGTATCCCTTTCTTCTCAAGGAGTACGAAATAAGCTAAAATCCTGTTAGTTACACACACAAAACAACATAAGTTTGTTGTGACATTTTCTCAATAATAATTAATAAAACTTTTGAAGCAGCATGTGAACTTTTGGAGACGAAACAAGGTGCAGTCGCTAAACAATAAATTGCGCAACCGCGATGAAACAGAAAGTTCCTAGATTTAAACGGAAAATAGTTGTTGGAGCTTTGGATCCGCTAGCTTTTAATTGATATATATAAAATCATATTACGAAAGCGTGTACTTGCGAAAGTGCCTAAACTTTGCGTCTAAATTAGTGTGTTTAATAATATTTATAATTTTGTGACTTCAATTTGAAAAGCATTCACAACGGCGTTCAAGAATGATCCAACAAAATCCAACTAGAAGCAGCCTCCATTTCATGTGGTTGTGGGTCCCTTCTCTCTGTTTTCTTTACATATCGTGTCATATGTAATATGACCAAAAAAACCCTTACTAAGGGGTGATTGGCTTCGCAAAAATGCTTCTTTTTGAAACTTGCGGTACAGATGATGACCCTTACTTACCATTTTTATCTCTTACGTAAATTGCAAAGCTACAAACAACGACATTAAATCATTCTAACTTGGGCTACAAGTACTTCAACTCTATTCTTTAACATATAATGATGAGCATTAAAGTGTCTTACAATATGAAACTATTTTTTTTTAAATTGGTAAATGCTATAGTCATTACTTTTATTTTAGAAAAAAATTTATTAAAATATGTAAAAATCGTTCTCACGCAATTTTAAACCCTTCTCATAATTTCTAATGATTTCTGTTTTCAATATTTTAGCCAATATCCTTTAAAAAGTTCTCAAACACAAGTTAACCTATCATTTGATGACACTTCAAATAATAACTAGTAGATAAAGTCTCTTAAATGATTACCTGGACTAGAACAGTTTTGCGGGTTGGGTTGGTAAATCAATGATAACCTATCCGAGTAGAGGGCATTATAGTAATGAAGTAAAGAAATTATATAATGTACAGTCTTCCAGCTTGATCCAACCGCGTACAGTGGAGACGTGTCCTAAACGAGTTGGCATTTCACATTTGATATGTGAAACTTAGACTGAAAACAAAAACTACTTATCTGTCTCTTTCTCTATTCACGCTACGCGTCCAAACTACCCGACACCTTTCTCTCTCTCTTTTTCTACTCTCTCTTATATATTGGATATATATGGAAAGAGCAACCAACATCTTTCATCACTACTTAGGTTTCTGTTTCAACAACATTAATTGAAGCACACTTCGCATTTAGTTAATATCTTATACCACCTATAATGGGTTTGAAGAACGGTGGCGTTGGTCATAGAGCATGGAACCTGCTGCGAGTGACATTGCTGTGGGCACGTAAAGGTGGGGTGTTGAGGCGCAGGGTGGCAATGGAGCTGCGTCTGGTTCCGAAGTACTTGAAGCGTCTCGGCCACACTAATACGCCACCCAGCCATATTCATTACTTTGAGCGCGAGCTCTCCTTCGACAAGACCCCCATTTTCCATGTCAAGATGTACAGGCCAACCTCTATGCGCTTCCACTTGCCTCACATTCCTTGTATTAACCCACAAGTTGATTTTGAATATGATTTCAATGATGGTGGTGATGATGACGTTGAATATGATACCGGGAGAAAGAGTGCCCTCACGGCTGCAGGAGAGAGTGACCAAGAATTTTATCATGATTATGAAAGACAGCTGGAGATGGCTTGTGGTGAACAAGAGGATGAACAAGTAGCAGATGGACAAGGGATAGATAAGCGAGCTGAGGAGTTCATAGCAAAATTCTATCAGCAAATGAAGCTGCAGCGCCAGATTTCTCTTCTACAATACAATGAAACACCCAATAGAGACACGACTTGTTGAGCATGCTTTCAAAACTACCTGCGGCTTCACTACTTTTTTTTTTTTTTTTTTATCTGTAACCAACTTCATTTTTTCTTCTTTTTCTGTTGAGTTTTGATGCCACGACATTTTAGTAAGAGAAATGAGAGTACTGCGGGATGTATAAATACCGGGAGCTACACTTGAGTTCTGCTATTTACATTTTTTTCATAATTTTGCAATAAATGCCGCAGAGCTGCCATTCATTGTTGAATTTAAAAGAATGTGACTGATAGTACCTATGTTTATTACATCGAAAGAACTTCTATAAACTTGTGTAAAGCTATAAAAATAATTTGCAGTTCATATTTTGCAAGCTTATTTCATGCCCAAATTTTTAAGAAAAATTCTTTTCTGAAAAAATTTATTAAATAGTTAAATTATATATAAACACGACTTATGTCTCACTAAGAAGAAAAAGGCCAAATCCTGTGCAAAGGCAATGATGGGAAGCTGACAGATTTCATCCATAATTACCAACGCTGTACAGTCCATGTAAATATATAGACATAGAATGGTCACAATAAGAATAACGATACCAAATTAACTGGTGTTTTAGCTTGGCACTAGTTTCTTAAAATTAAAAGTACGTGATCCTTACTGCAAATCCTTAAATTGTCATCAGATCTAAAGAAGAAATTATGCAAGTTTCATACACAAATGTATAGAGAACGGAAAACGTAAGACAGCAGATTCTCAGAAGCGTAAAACTGTGTTGATCTGATGAAAATATCGATCAAAATTTGTGACAGTTTAAAAATCATATATACAAATTTACCATTATGTCATAAATCCATAATTATAATTTTATCCTTAAAAAGATTTCTATGTTTCAAAAATTATCGTTAACAAACCTTCCAAAATAATAGATTATGTAGATAACGCAGGTCCTAGGCAAACTCATACATTTATTACCTCTTGGTTCTACTTACAATTGATGAATAGAAAATAAATATAAAACCTCACAAGCGAACATATAATGAAAAACATCGTGTATATTTAGGGTGGCATGCTGAACTCATCAAGCGAACATAATCTGAAACAGTTATCCGAAACTTCGCAAATGTCAAAGTTAATGGTCAGTACCCAAAAAAAGTGGCTGCTTAGTAGAAAAAAATGTGCCATATTCATAATGAATTACCATCAATAAATTTTTATTCTGCAATAAAGGTCGAAAAGACATCGAAAATGAAATCTTACATTAAAAGGACATGGTATTACATATGCGGCAATCTACACCCACTGGAAAGTGTTTGGCCACTGCCCAAATTTATTTAGAGCGTGGCCAAGACTTTCCGAAATAAACAAAGTGAAGAAAAGACCTTCTGAACCCTACAAAGTTACTATTCTAGCTGCCATGCTTGATTGCATTATCTTGATGAGCAACCTACTTCACGCATCTTGCCATAAAATGAATGCAAATCAGTTAGTTACTTTGAGGTTTTCTGATGATAAAACAATGAATGTTGTGGAGGTGTGAATAATATTACTCGGCCACTAAGCTTTAGAGTAAGCATAGGCAGCTGCAAATGTACAATATTACTTCCTTACCTCTCCCCAACTTTTTTCCCGCTGGAGAACCAGTTTACAATGGGAAGATTAAAATATTATAGGAGAGGTTCTTCTAGTAACAAAATCAAAGATCAACTTCCATTTTGTCTACTAATATAGGCTTCCAATTTCCCCGTTGCGGCCAATATGAGACCTACGTGCAGCATCATTAAATGTTTAATAGACAACCAAAACAGGAGTTGATGATAATAGTTAAAAGCTATTTGAAATGAGAAAGGCGAATTAAGTGTTTGAAACTACTAACTTAACACGGATGATGAAGATGACTTTTAGGTCAGTCATTCATTATAAGATCCATAAGATTATGAAAGGCGAATTAGTGAGTCGCCAGTACCTAAAAACAAAGCAGATGGTCGCGCTGGCCGTGATTTGAATTCAGGATGGAATTGCACGCCTACATAGAATGGATGACTTGGAAGCTCTAAGATCTGCACAAGAGAGAATTTCTGAAAATCCAGAAAATAGATGTAGGGTCCATGCAGAAAAACAAGTGGCGAAAGAAGCGAATTCTGTGTAACGACAAAATATAGGAAAACAAAAACAGGATAACAAATGCAACCACAATTGAAACTGAGATTCTCAACTTATATTCTAAATTAATATTGCTTCGCATCAACATTACCCAAGCTAAAAACTTACCTCCATTCGTTTTCCACTTTCATCCTTCCCAACAAATTGTAGTCCAGCTTCTTCTAAAGTTCCAATCACATCTGGATTTACCTGCATAATGTTGATGTCAAATAACTGACCATGTACCACATCACACCCATCCCCCAAAACCATCGCACCGTCACACAAAAGAAGCTTCTCAATCAAACCTCATATCTGTGCCGATGTCGTTCATCCACATATTCTGAACTACCGTACCTAGCAATTAGGAACAAGAGAAAAATGAGGGGACAGAGAAGAGGTGTATAAAAAATTTACACAAGACAGACTATTTTTTCAGATCGTCATTCTTTGCACTATATTCAGGACAATAGTCCTTAAATTCTTTTTTCGATGTTGGGGGTGTTGGGATGGTGGTGGATAGAGGTTTGGACAATATGCTGTGCGATAGGAGCTACCCCTTACCCTTCATCTACATTGAAGATAGAACTGTAGATATCGAATCCCAAAGCCCTTAGCAATCAGGATATTGCAAAGACAACTCAGACCCAATCCTAATTTTCGTTGAAATCAAACCATTCCCAGATGATGAAGCACTTTAGTACTTGAATACACCCAACCTCATTTATTGACATGTTTCCTTCAAAGTAACAGGAGGCCTAGACTGAGATTTAATATTTGTCAATAGTCCAACACCTCTCTTAAAAAGCAATATAATTTGGGGACCGGGTTTGAAGATGAGCTATTTCACTAGAGGGATATCTGACCTGCCTTTTATTTATTATTTCATCATCATTAAAATACTACCTAATGGGATATAGCTAGGTCACATACAGCTTGGAAGTGATACAATCAGATGTCTGTAAAAGTGTTCTTCGAGATCCAAGTCTCATGGTACTTCCCATATGCGTTCGTGAACCCTGTTTATAACAGAGTCATTACAAACACACAAAAAAGTATAACAGGGAAAACATGGAAGGGGGGAGCTCAGAAACATACATACCTCCGGCATGAAAATCACAACAGGATTTGGTGTTTGGGCATCAAACTCTACACTGTTTGCGTTTTCCCAACCCAAAACCTTTCAATGAATGTTGAATTACAATATTAAAAACATGTAGTTAAAAGAACCAAACATCACAAATAGATATGTTACTTACTGATCTAGCAAACTCAATTACAGAAATTTGCATTCCCAGGCAAATCCCAAGGTAAGGAACATTGTTCTCTCTAGCATATTTGGCAGCAAGCATCATACCTCTCACACCACGATCTCCAAATCCCCCAGGAACCAAGACACAATCAGCGCTCTGCAGGTGTCAATTTTAGAAAAAATAAGCAATACATATTTCCTTGTACTGTATAAGTCCAATTTCAAAGATGATCCAACAGAACCACTATCGATACTACACACACGGAAAACATGTTATTTCCCCTAACTAAAAAAGACTAAAATAAAGCAGAGGACACGTATCTAAAAATCTGTCTCAGCATTTGCCCACCATATGCTCCAAATATAATTTGACTAAGTTTTTAAAAATTGCATGTTCTGCTGGTGCATTTACCTTCAAAGTAGTCCAGGCTGCAGCATGTGCTTCTGGTGTCTGAGTAGAAACACAAAATAAAATAAGCCCGACATCCTTCAAAGTGACAAGTAATCTAATTTCTTCAAATGCAATTTGAAAGAAATCATTACTGATTTTGCACTCTCATCTTCTAGGTCAGACGCGGCAATCCAGTCAATTGATGGTTTCAAAGAGCGTGCAACACAAGCATGCAGAAGGGCCTGTAAATAATTAGGCATTATAAAAAATTATTACACAAATAAATAGATGTAAAATTATTCAGTGCATTTCAATGACAGCCCTTGTATTGTCTTGTCAAAAAACGACTAGCAAAAGCAAAATTTATTCGTTAAATGAAAAAGCCACCACGCTGCAATGGAAATGGGTTAATGCTCCCAAATTGTTGTTTAAGCTTTACATTATATAAAACAACAAAGCATGCTAATTGCGACCAAAAGGAAATAGCAATTAAGGATTTAGTAAGAATATGAAATTCGGATGATTGCTCCTGAAAATGACATTAGATTTATGGAAAAAATCAGACTTAAGGCAAAAAAAAGCCAGAATTAAATGCTATTATGAAGTTGTGCCCATATGATAGACTCCTCATTTTTAAAACCAAGTTAATAGCTACATAGTAAATATAATAATATTCCCTCAAATTTTCAATTAAGCATTGTGCAACTCTTGTGATAAACATGAAATAAGAGATAAAACACACCTTTACTACCGATAAATATGAATCTGTTAGACCAACATACTTTCCCACCATTGCAATCCTCACCTGTAAATTTCAAGTGCTATCATGCTCATGCACAATTTATTATAATAAAGTTGGAAAAAGTATTGCAACCTAAAGATATAATACTAACAGATTCAGTAAGACTATCAAAGGTCTCGGCCATCTCTGTCCACTGCTGCAAACCAGGAGGTGTAGCTTGGCTGAAAAGAATTTAATGTGTAGTAGATTAGTCTTTCCGATTATCACTGTAACTTTCGGAAGATAAAAACAAGTACAATGTATCCAGCACGCCTAAGTATGATCAACTATATTCAGAATAATGAGTATATTCTGTCTCACTCCACTTATGATGTAGGATGGCCAGAGGGGTCATTTAAGCATAGATAGATTACAGTGCAACTGTTCATGCAATTAAGTGCAATTACTGTTGTTGACACGTCATAGTAGAATAACTTTATAAAGGGTTTTGACTTTGAAGGATGCAGAAGATATAGGGTTAATATCATCCTAGTAAAAGTTTGCAAACTGTAACAGACTCAATTGATCAAATTGCATAATAACTTGAAGTTTTATTCTATCTTTCTTAAATCATGATCGTCTACTTTCTTAAAAAAAAAAAAAAAAAAAAAAAAAAAAAAAAAAAAAAAAAAAAAAAAAAAAAAAAAAAAAAACCTCACTTGAGTAAGTTAAGCTGCTGCAGAATTGAATGGTGAGCATTTTGGTTCTGAAAATAGCAGCCAGTCATTAAAAAGAATACAAGAAATAAAAGCAAAAGAAGCCAAGTTTCAATGCAACCAAAAAATTTGTTAAAGACCCACTCTCAATAACAGGGGAATATGCCAAATGTTTGGTACATCATGGATGTTCAGAATATTCTCAATCTGTGAAAAATCATACAGAAAATTTAGATCAATTAACAGATAGAACAAAACTCTCAGACAACTGAGCTCGGTTCACCAACAACTTACTGGGACATGGCAAAATTTTGAGAGTTTTTCCTTGGTACTTTCTAAAAGAGGCTGCCATATTCAAGAACAAAGTATTTCAGCTGCTAATCTAGCCAAACTAGCATCAAAGACAACAGCAAAAGCCAAAACAGAAGAAAACATTTGAAAAACACTGAATTCCCAGTTGATTTTAACAAATAGAAAATATGAACATAATGAAATTCAACCAATCACCACATTATCCTAAGAATATAATTATTGAGGTAAGAATGCATCTTAACATAATAGCCCCAATTGTAACAACATAATTTCACTGGGGAAGCAAGAGCTAAACAAATTCAACGAAGCTCATAAGTAGCTTTGCATATTACTCAATCTGTCTTGTTTTACCAAGAAATCATATTTCCTCAAACAAAAAAAACAGTACCCTGAGGTAACGGAATGGTAGAGAAAAAGACAGAGAGAATACAGGTTTTAAGGTTCTTGTTTAATTTATTAGGCTTCATCTATCTATTTATGTTTACAAAAGAATGTTGCATGTATATGGTCAAGCCCAATATCCCAAATACTCAATCTAACAATATTGATTCTTGTACCCTTTCTAAATCTTAACCATAATTCTAACAGGGTCCAATGCATTAGTGCTAGAATAATGAACAAACACACCCAACCAAGAATTATACTACCTTGCCACATCTAAACCGTTCAAGAACAACGACTTCTAATGTCATTATGTAGAACTTTATAAAGACTGCATTGGAGCAACTCCAGTGTAAGGATCTTATAAGAAACTCTTATGAAGTCTTATTTTACATTAAATGGGTCTCATCATGGCACATCACTTACTCTTATAAATTTTGGTCCAACAGTAAGGTCTTGTAAAACCCACACTTCTATAATTTTTTATTTACATTTCACTTCTCAAGACATGACTGTTGATATTGAAAATTTATTTTTTATTCTTGAGACCATATAAGACTTATTCTTAATTTTAAGACCTTTAACCATGGCACTTTAGCAGGGAGTTTCTTATAAGACCTGAGTCTTAAATATAAGACTCTTTATAAGAGCTTTGCATTGAAGATGCTTTTACATGTTAATCTGAAATGGAAATGTCATTACAGTTTTTCATACACTGAACAATCGATTAATGATTAGACAAAAACAAAATAAATGAACATCTATCAATTGTGTCTATAACAAAAAATATGAAAAGCTTAAAAGAGTCGACCACATTTAGCAACATTATCTACATCAGATTGTTTACCTAACATTATTACTAGGGAACTAGGTAAAACCAATTTTTCTGACTTGTACCCATACATTTATTTAGTGAAAGACCCAACTTCAGAGGTAAAATGGACTTCAATTAAGATGAGCATATTACAAAAAATATCAATCAACCTGAATTTTGTAACTGACGCTCGTGTCAATAATTCGCTTGGCTTAAAAGAAAGAAAATAATAGTAGTGTGCAACTGGGCATGCTAAGATTACGTGAGCAAGAAAGATATATGTACCGCTACTCTCAAAAGACTCTCGAGAAAACCTTATCGCAAAGTGGAACCTGAATTTTGTAACTGAAGCTCATGCCAATAATCTATGTACTGCTACTTCCAAAAGACTCAAGAGCAAACCTTACAACGCAAAATAATTTTTTTAAATGCATCCAGGTGCAAAAATGGCAGAACAATTTACCTCAGCGGAACGACTTGTTAAAAGATGAGGTGTCAATCCCAATGCTCGCAGTTCCCTGACGCTATGTTGTGTAGGCTTTGTTTTCTGAAAGCAGAATATTGTACTCAAAATGAGGAAAAAAAAATCAATTTAAACTAAGTCTGCAGCAGTAATACACAAGTAGTTAAGTAGTACTTGCTCTCCCACTACACCCAACACTGGTATCAGGCTAACATGGATGAGACAGAAGTTATCAGGCCCTGAGAAGGAATCATGAGAATAAAAACATAAAAATTGTATTATAAACTATGTATCAAGATAACATTTCATTGCCATAATAAAAGAGAAAAACATGGAAGGAAATATTGTCAGCCAAAGAAAACATTTCATTGCCATACTTGAACTGATACATTTTGTTCTTTTAAAAGTATACAGCCTTCGATATTAGGGTGTGATTACAGGAATTTTCAAACAGATTTAAAAGGTTTCCTAGCCAAACATGAAGGAAATTAACAGAAATTCAATAGTAATAAATAACTTTGACAAAACAAATCATTGCTGTATCATGGCAATAACTGTACTGAGTAGCATACACAGAAAGAGAGAGTAAAGCTATATTGTCTACCGTTAGTTTAAAAGCAAAATATACTATTGTCATACCTACTTGAAAGGACAGTTGCCGTAGAGCCTCAATAAATGGCATGGATTCAATATCACCTGTAGAAAGACAAATATGATCCCGTATTATTGATTGAAGCGGATGGTGCAGATTCAATAGAGGCATCGTCGCCAAGTAAAAATCTTACCTACAGTGCCTCCCAGCTCAATCACACAAACATCCGCAGGGCCCTCTTTTCCGTCCACGGGAATCACAGCAACGGACTCAATCCAATCTTTGATAGCATCAGTTATGTGCGGAACCACCTATTTTAAAATACCAATGACTCACAAACCCATCTTTATCATCCATAGTCCCATACAAGTAAAACAAATATGCAGCACAAAGAGTTAAACGGCATACGTTCGGTGTATCACCTGAACAGTTTTCCCTAGATAATCTCCTTTACGTTCCTTCTCGAGAACAGACTAGTCACACGAAACGAAACCGTTAAGCCACAGAAGCAAAACCACTCTCTAGCACCCTGTAAAGTTCCATAACCATTACAGAGGTAAAGCAATGCAAAAGCAAGCATGCACCTGGTATATTTTTCCAGTGGTGATGTTGTTATCCTTGGTAAGCGTGACATCGAGGAAGCGCTCGTAATTTCCCAAATCCAAATCAACCTTTCTCCGAGCCAAAACATAACACACAAAGTAGAAATTGAGCACCACCTCGGAGACATTGAAATTAAAGCATGCAGAGGCGAAACAAAAACGAGCAGAAGTAAAATAAACCTCTCCGCCGTCGTCGAGAACAAAAACCTCGCCGTGCTCGAAGGGAGACATGGTGCCGGCGTCGATGTTCAAGTACGGATCTGCATGGGAGCAGTTGAAAAGGTGAGAATTAGCAGAGAAGCGGCTACAGGAAACGGAGGAAATAGAAGAAAATTGAGTGAAAGCGAAAGAGAGAACCGATTTTGATGGAAGTGACGCGAAGGCCACAGGCCTTGAGGACGACGCCGATACTGCTGGCGGTGACGCCTTTGCCGAGGCCACTGACAACGCCCCCGGTGATGAGCACGTATTTCATTTGGTTTTTGGGGAAATGAGAGAAGGTAGCAGGCCAAGTGTTTGGGTTTATGCCCGAGCGGGAAGGAAGGTTGAGACGGTTATGGAATGGAACAGAATGGGTAGTGCATTAAGAGAAGAGCGTGGTGGAAGCTGACGGTCCCTTTCGAAATGGTATTTAAAAAAACCTAAAGGAAAAAAAGAAAAAGCCGTCTCAACTCAAGTCTCTTCTCCACCTCTTCCATCTTGGACTTCCAGCAGCCCGCAACTGTCCAACTTGCTGCTTTGCGCATAATAAAAAGCCATTATAAAATTTAACTAACAATGAACTTTTAGATAATACGTTAAGCTTTTAACTTGGATTTTCTATTATATTTTGGTTTTCTTCACTAGTCAAATCTAATTTAAGATAGATTGATTTAATTAACTGTCTTTAAAATCAAGTCGATTTAAATTCTTCTTCTTTCTCTTTAAAATAAAAAAAACATAAATATATATATAAAAATTACATGAACATAAGTCAACAAACATGGTAGATAAATAAAAAATAAGTCATTGTATTTTCTAATAATTTTAAAAACAGTTTAATTAAGTTTAAGTATCTGGAATTTAGAGTAAGTCTAATTTTGTTTTCAAAATTTTTAAAATGTATTCTCTCAACGCTGAAATGCATATATCGTCTTACAATTTATAATCTCTAAATACTAATTTTTACAATTTAAAGATTTAGAATTCATAATAATGCTTAACCTCTCAAATTTAATATATGAAGACTAAAATAGTGTTACGGGAGATTGAAGAAATACATAAATTTGAAAATCAAAATGAGACTTACCTCAAATTGCATCTAAACCATAATTGAAACCACTCAAGGTTTCTGTTTTTTCCCATCTCACTTGTACTAAATTTGAAACAGCCAAATCTGGTAATACCACGAATCGATCCACGTCAATTTGAGTTGAGTTGATAGGATCTTTATATTCATATTCTCACATGAAGAAGGAGTGACATAACTAGTCATGTTCATATTCATATTCTCACATGAAGAAGCACATATTTTGCTTTCATGAGCCAGTGCAATTATGCAATTCCCAACGAATCAAACCAAATGCTTTTTGAGTTATTCCCTAACCTTCTTTTGTTTAATTTTTTTTCTTACGATGCTCTTTTTAGTGACAGAGCCCAATCCTAAGACCCCCTAATGATTATATTGGAGAAAAAAATAATGTTCCTGAATTTTTAACTACACTTTTTGATTCGTCACCGGTCATTGTCTTTCAGATATATACACACTAACACTACTTTTCTCCCACCAGCAGAAAAAGCACTCTATTTGTCATCTTTTTCCTTTATTTATTTCCCTCGAGAATCATATTCAATACGTGGTCTCCCCTAGGGAATTTTCCCCTCTTTATTCCAATATCATTCTCAGATTAGGTTTGTTAAGGTTGTCCTTCTCCTGAGATGAGTGATCCATCTTAACATGTTAATTACTTGATCAAGTTAATTTATTTAATAGAACAGATAAATTTGATTTGATTCTAGCCTGACCGGTTTTTATTAAAAATAATCTTGTTGATAATTTCTAAAAAGCAACATAATTACTTTAAAATTATGTTCTTATTTAAAAATCATAGTTATCTATTTTGCATTTAAATTTTCTTTGTTCTATTCAACTTCTATTTCATTTTATTTTTGTAACGCATGAATGTGTATTCAGTTGGTAAACTTCAAAATATCTAAAGAGAAAATTAATTGGAAAATAATAATAAATAAATAAATCAAAAAGAGTAAACATTTAGATAATAAGTTAAGCTTTTAACTTGATTTTCTGAATAATTGGCAGATTTTATATTTTGGTTTTCTTCACAAGTCAAATCTACTTTTAAATATTTAAATAGTGTATGATCCTATTTTTTATTTAAGCACCTGTTCATCATTTAGTATTTTATTAAATTTTTATTTTTTGTTTTTATCATTTAAATTTAATTTTCATTTCATTTTGTTATGCAAAGAGTGTTTTAAATCATTTCCGACCATTTATTATAATATCTAATCTATGCCTGTGGTGGAATTCCATTATAACACTTAAATAGCCATTAAATAAATAAATAAATATGAAATGTGGATAGAAATTGTATTTTAAGTGTTGCTTTTCATCTTCTTGATTTAAAGAGTCACGTGCTTGTTGATTGTACGAAGAGTTAATAATTATGTATGTTCACATTAAAAGGTATATAATACTACCATAAGGAATAAAGATATAAACCTTTTATTTGAAAGTATTATTAATGAAAAATATGTTTGGATAGAATTTTGCAAAAATTTATAGAAAAACAAATTAAATGAGCTTATTTATAATTAAAACAGAGATTTCAATTGTGATTTTTTTATTCTTAGTTGAGAAAACAGAGATGATAATTAAAGGTAGATAATATTTTTATTATGTACATGTTGATTAAGTGTGGAAGTCAAAGGGTAAGAGAATTCTGGAAGTAAAAGAGTAAGAGAAGGAGGGGATAAAAATGCATGGTCGAATTGATGGAAGGATCCTTTCATATTTATTGGTAGTAAGAAAATAATAGATAAAAAATAAGATAATTTTGACAAATTTATTTATGATTATTTGTTTTGAATGAGAATAAATATATTACATTAGAAGAGAAGATATTGGGAGTAGAGAAGGGACCTATGTATTTGGAAAGAAATACTAGTTAAAGAAATTCAAGATAAATGGTGTCTTTGAAGGTTAAGAAGATGGCAGTGGAATACTATATTAGAGAAAGAATGTCATTTTCTCACATCATATAATCACGTTTCTAATATATATTTGTTTAGATTAGTATATATTGATAATGAGAAAAAGGATGAATATTGACTAGTTGATCTTATAAAAAAGAAAAAATAAAACCATTATAAAGACGTTACAAATTGATATTGTAAAGACGTTACAAATTGATATTGTGTTGTTGCATTAACTAAGTAAAGAATATTGAATTGAAGAAGTTAAATTGTATTGTCTTTCATATGAAATGATAGTCAATATCAATAAGTTTAAAACATTGTGATTAGGAAGAGTTAAAAGCTAATTGAATCACTGCCTTGTTGTCACAAAGGTTATCACTAAAACAATGATTACTTTAAAATGAGTGGGTAAATGTTTAAATAATATAATTTCATTGGTCACAAATGATAATAGTCAATATTTTATCTTCAGATAAGACTTGAAAATAATAGGTTGTCTTATAAAATTCTATAAATTGAAAGAGTTTCTGATAAAATATAAAAAACCATATGTAGAATAATGAGTATTAACATAATTATTCTAATTTGCTTATGCATATGTACTAAGATGAATGAAATTATTAATAGGAAACAATAATTATTAACCTAATGCATGCTTTGAATATAGGAGATGGTGAACAACATTCATATGAAAAGTATAAAGAGTTCAAATAAACTTATTCAACTTATGGATAACATAGTTGATGTTAAGACATGAAATAGTAAAATATAACAACCTTTTAATAAAGTGTTGATACAAGATTAGATAGAGGGTCATCTCTTAAAGCCCTCAACTTCATATTAGGATCCATAGGAATAGCCAAAAGTTTGCAACAAAGGGACTAATATCTTTCAAAAGTGATATCGTGTTTTATTGGAAAAGAGAGATGTTTTTGCTAGATTGAACAATTTCCAAATAAAAAAAGTATTTGAATTATCCTAAATTCTTTTTGGGAAACAGAGGTGTCGCTACTAGATTGAGCAATTTATAGACTAAAAAGTATTTGAGTTGATTCAACAGTTTTAATTTAAAAAAAGATTGAAGGATAGATTGTGCGAATTGAACACACTCCAAAAAAGAATGAGCTTATTTTGAATCATGTCATTGACATATATTATAAAAATAGCTTAATATTATCTAAAACTTATATTAAAAAAAAGAATAATAATTTTTAGACTAAATAATCTCGTTATTTACCAAAGTTGAAAGAAACTTAAAACAATTATCGAGAAGTTTGACATAACTTTATACAATAACTTATTGATTTTGCAAATGAGTTGCTTATTAGAAGAATGATAACCTTTAGAGGTAAGTCCACATATATATATCTTAAAAGAATTTCCAATTCAAAAGAATATTATACATGTCAAGTTGCAAAAGAAACCACTAACGAGTAGAAACAATAAAAATAAGAAATCTCTAACGATTGGTTTAAATATATTTAAAAAATAAATCCCAACTTTTAGATATAACATTGGCAACTAAAGACATCTTATACTTGTTAAGAGTACTAACGTGTTTTAATTTGATTTTGCAAACTCATTTTCATCTAATACAATAATAATTATTGAGAGAAAAAAGTATTAGAAATAAATATATGTGCCTAAGTTCCCATAACCATACAATCAATGTAGTTTTATAATAAATTATTCGTTATGATATTTACTTTGTGTAATATAATAATTATTTTGATAAAATCCTTAGTTATAATTACAAGACACTTGTTTCTTATTATCTTAATGTTTATTACGATAATAAATCTTAAATTATAATAAAGAATTTTACCAAAACAATTGTTATATTAAATAATATATTTAACATCTTATAAATTTGATTTATAGTAGAAATATGTACAAACTTAGAGAATAGTCTAAGAGTACAAGTGGTATCAATTACATAACATCTGAATATTTTATTGTTAAAATGAAAAATTCATATTAATTGAAAAACTAGTTATTCAAATTTATTTTTTATAAAACCATCATCTCTCTATAATAAAATTCCCTTTTTCTCCTCTATCTTATCTTTAGAAATTTTGTCCAGTAGAGCAACAGTGTCTCATCAGATTCTTGAAGAGAGTAAGTTTATTTTCTGCTTATTTTCTTTGAATCAGTTTTCTAGTGTTCTTAGCTACTCTACCAAACTATCATGCATGTGACCTCTAATACATTATAATGTGTCTTTGTTAGTTCATGATCATAGTGATATAGTTTGATCACTGATCATAGCTCTATAGTGCAGGTTAGAAGATCTTGTGTGAACTCTAAGCTTGGAAGCTCTTTTAATGAGTGTCCTGCTTAGGCCAGGTAAGGAAAGCTAGTTACATGCTTTATAGGAATTAGCTATCTTCAAATAGAACCTAGGATAGAAGACTTGAATGTATAAATCTTTGATCATCAATATTCAAGTTTTTATTACAGGTCTAAATTGGTCCTTCAGTAATGGATGAGTTTGATTGTTTGATTTGTGTGATTAATGGATGTAATTGAGTAATAGAATAATAATTGAATATGGTATTGTAATATCTATAAATTGATTTTGATTGAGGTAAGATTTAATATAGCTTGTGATGATGATGTAAGTGTGGATGGATTTTTGAACTAAATTTATTGGCTTAAATTGATTTTAAATGTAACTTAAAGGAATTGGCATCCTATATTTAGATATCTTATAGTATGTTAATTTATTTTCTATAATAAGTTAGTAGAATGAAATTGATTCCCTTAAATGAGTTGAACCTGTTTGAATGATTAGCTTGAAAGAAAGTCTTAATATATTTGAGATTGAGATTGAAAAATGAATGAATGAGTAGAGATATATGATATTGTTAAAATATTCATTAAGGTGGTCAAGATTAAAGAATAATATTTTCACGAAAAAAATATCCTGTGTCTAAGTCAATTAGGATGTGCATTGTCTAAGAATTTGATCAATAATGATTGATATCCTAACTCTACTAGTAATAAGAATCAAATAGATGAACATTATTACGTGGTGAGAGTCAAATAAGGTCTGAACTAGATGACTACAACTACAAATATAGCAAGTAAGAAAAGTCTAAAGGAGATTAACCTTGTCATACAAGATTATTGATTCATTGATTGGGAACTATGTGGATTCACAGTTTGGAGTTGTATGACAGGTGTATATCTCGGGGTCTATTCAGTGAACGAGTCTTCTGGATATAGAATTGAGTCTGTCTATATTATTTGAGGTCATGAGTTCATATTTTTAGATAAGTTAGATGATTGATGATTGAATGGATGGTTGTGTGTTAAATGTTATTTATGTGTGATCAATTTATATTATATGAGAAATTTTTTAATTGTTAACTTACCCTTTTTTCTTGTGTTTGTATGTTTTTTTATATGTGATGATCAGATAATATTGCAAATGAGCCAGAGCCTGCTGTAGATTTTCTTTAAATTTTGAGAAACTCTTCATTATGTAAATAGATTTTGTTTTAAAATTTCTATAAAGAAAAATCTATTTTGATATAAATTCTTATTGGATAGATTGTAATATATATATATATATATATATATATATATATATATATATATATGCCTGTTAAATCACTTGTTATAATAAAATAATGTTAAATTGATATATTACGATATAAATATAATAAAGTAGAAATATATGTTAAACTATAATTAATTACATAGGACACATATATTTATTTTTAACAATCTTCAACGTGTATTATAGTTAATTAGTCATGTACCTCATTTTTATTTTTCACTTATGCTTATCAAACTCCTTTTATGTCAATTGTTTTTTTTGAATGAATTTGTTACATTCTTGTTTCCATTTACCTTTTTCCAAAATATATCTTGACAAAACATATTTATAGACTTTGGTGTGTTATTGATTTTTTTTGCTTGAGTGATAATTCCCTTATTATTACCTACAAATTGAAATGAGTCTTTTATTTAATAAAATACACTTATTTGGGAAATCAACTTTTTTCTCAAAACTATTTCCTTAACAATCTCATCTGTTGCCATATTCTGATGTTCCAATTTCTTCAAACATGGTTTGACACCATTTAAATTGGACAACTTGATGATAAAACTAAGGTTCATAGAGTAAAGAGATTTAATAAATAAAATCATTATAACTTGGTGTAAGGTGGTTATATGAGAAAAAAATCAGTAATAGAGTAAGGTTAGCTGTGTTACTAATAGAGAATTGGTTCAAACAAACATAATTTTTTATATTTTATCTATTTAAAGGTTGAATGATGGATTCGATAATAGATTTTACCATAAAAGATTATCAAAGTTAAGAATTGATAATACAGGTAAGATAAATTGAGTGTTAGATTGGTTAATCATTAGTGAGAAAGGATCACAATTCACAACATGTAGTATATTACATGACAATATTATTTTATTTTTTAGGAATCAAAAGTTTAGTTAATAAAACATAAAAAGGAAAAATTGACTCAAAATGTCACATCTTTTAAAATATAAAGTTTATAGTGTCCAAATTAGAAAGTTTATATTTTTTATATTCATGAACATATCTAACAAAAGCTGACCTATCAAAAACCCATAACATTTTTTATAACTTTGTCTTTATGTAAAAAAATGTGATAAGAAGATTTATTCTTAAGTTTAAAATTTAGTTTTATTAATTATTTTAGATATTCAAATAATACTCGATATAATTTTTAAATATTATCTCGGTCTAATCTTATCTGAACATATCTTAGCTTACACATTATCTTAACATTATATTTCGATCTCACAATAATGTAATGGGATTAAGTTTCAACCTTGTAAATGACAATCATGATTTTTTCTCACATTCTTCTTAAACTTCAAAATTTAAGTTTATAGCTCAAATTATTTCTTTAAACTTTTTGCTTTTTTATATCCTTTAGAATGAATATTTTTCTTTCAAATTTTTATTATGCTAAACATAGAGAATAAAAAAGTGTTTAGCAGCACGTGTCGGGAATGCGGTGCGCGTCTACGATCATAAAGTGGAGCGACGAGAAGATATTAGATGTCCCTCCGATCGTTTTTCTGAGGCCCTGAAACCAAACCAACTCTGATACTGCAATGGTTCACTGTGACGGAAGACCGAAAGCGAAGCGTAAGCCTTCTCTGCTCAATAATTAGGGTTTCAGCATTATTAAACAACCCCCTTTTCCCACCCAAAAGAGAAAGCCTTGGTTTAGATGAGTTGGTCTGAACAATGGGTTCTGATTCCAATTTGGGAGGGTCACCCTCAACATCCTCGCCCAGTGCCAAGCGCACCAGAGATCCCGAAGAGGAAGTTTACCTCGACAATCTTCGCTCCCACAAACGTTACCTAAGCGAGGTTACGTACATCATTTTTCTAATTTCCCCCTTTTGTCGTTTTATTATTACTTCATTTATTTTAATGTTTTTACACTAACCTACTTTCTTAATTGTTTTTTGTTTGTCGTTTGTTTTTCACTAAGTTAGACTTTTTAATCATTTTGCAGTTATATTTGTGAAATGCCCAGCCATGGCGCATTCATCTCATGCCGTTTCTAACTGTATTTTTTTAATACATGTTTATGAATTTTGATTTAATTTATGAATAATTGGATTGTTTTAAGTATTGCTTAGAATTGAGAGACTTGTCTTCAGCGTCTTTTTTGTAAATTACGTATTACTTGTTTTGTATGACAAAACACAACATCAAAAGGTGCATTTTTGTTATAGATCTTTGTTTGGGTTGATACCGTGCGGTTTTAATATTTTATTTTCTTGCTTGTTTTTTGTTGCAGTCAAATGAAATTATGATTAAAGTGGAGTAACTTACATTTCTTGTTTATGTGCCCAGATAATGGCATCCAGTCTCAATGGATTGACAGTTGGGGATTCACTTCCTGATAATCTCATGGAATCTCCGGCAAGATCTGAAAGCATGTTCTCTTTCAGGTAACGTCATAACTACTTTTCTGTGTAAGAATTATTCACTCTTTTGGGGTTTTATGAATAGCTATTTCTATGGTTGAGGTTTATTTTGATGCATTTCAGCCGTAACAGTTGGATATTAATAGAACTTGTGTAATGTAGGAGTAATTTTCTAATTGCTCAGGATATGAGTTATTGTCAGTTGCTTATTACATTTAGTATATAGGTAGTGTAGGCTGGCTTTTGAAATCTTGAGTAAATTATACTATTTTCATCTTCCTTATTACTTTTGTGGTTTTTCTCTCCATTATATGTTAGAGTTCGGTTAAATTTCTTAAAGTCATCATTTAGCCATTGATAGATACAGCAGATAGCACTGTTGGTACAGATCTTGATGTGCATTAAGTGTTGAGATGGAGGATTCCTTTGGTTTTCCAGAATAATACAGGAATAGGATTACTAAAATTTCGTCATTTTGGTCTTCTTGCAAACAAGTCCAAAACCTGAAATGGGTACAAGGCCCCTTGTGTCTAGTCAAATTGTCATTTGGACACTGACACATTCATTTATCATTTTCCCTCATGCAAACCTATTATATCTAGTTTGGTAATATTACTCTCTTAACTTGGTGCTCTTAAACATAACCTTTGTAGACCATAGAATTTTTGTCATTTTCATGGTCGACCGCACCCCCTCACTACTTTGCCTCATATCTACCCTTATGTGGGCTATTTGATGTGTACTTTGGAGTAATAATGGGTAGGTTAGGGACTAGAAATCACAACCAGATACTTTCTAGTCATTGGACAAAAGTTGATGCACCATTCAGATGTATATGTGATTATTTCCCCCCCATATCTCTTAATCCTGATGAATAGGCAACTCACGTGACTCAACTATGTGGATATTTGGTTCAAAATAATAAAAAACTACGAATAAATCATGGAATCATGCATGGCTATTTTTATTGTGGTGGGGGAGACAAAGATTGAACTAGCAAGTAGCTCTAGTTTGCAGAGTATTGACTAGATTTCTTTGGTAGATTTCCAGCAGGATAACTGTGAAGTGGCTCTGGTCCGTAGACATGTTACTTGATTTCTCTTGCAGTATATATCCTTAAACATTTCCCTGTCTTTATATGATTCAAAATCTACTGAAAATATTTTCGAACGTATACGTACACGCCCTTAAAATGATCATGTATGATTAAAATTGAATAATTGGTACATATTATGTATAAGATCATACGTGTTTCCCGTACGGTGTGTATCTTAGTTTATGGTTATATTCAAATCTTATAATAAACGTGACTGTAGACGGCTCTATAAAGTTCTTATGAAAAGCCTGCACTTAGATCATTCATAGTCAATTAGTTATACATGGTTTATTATCATAAATGCATTATTTAACATATTCAACATGTCTAGCGCACATAAAATTTCATCTTATCATATTTATCAAATGTTGAAAATACAAGCAGATTAAGCAAACTAGAAAATAATCGAAATTTATATGGGGGAACTAGGAAAGCAATATAAGTATATGAATGGTGTAGTTCAGAGAGATTAACAATAAGGACCTAAAAAAGAGTTGTTTTGGTTTTTTATTTGATTTTTTTCCTTGATTAGTTTGATGGTTTGAAAATTGAAACAGCTTAATTTTGGACATCTTTGACACAAAAATTGAATTACACGTAATCTGTTAGAATTAATTATTTTATTACCCAATGACGAAGAACGTTTACGGTAATTTCTTTTGTTGAACTTATTTTCAGAGATGATATATCTTTACAATATTCTCCTATGTCAGAAGATTCAGATGACTTGAGGTTTTGTGAGACTCCTGTGCACAGTTGCTCATCCCAGCTCGACAGTCTTCCCAGTAGTCCAGTCTCTTCTCCACACAGGTACCAAAAACCGCAGAATGTATTCTCTTCGGCACCTTCCTCAAGTTCAAATGCTTCTCATGTCTCCACCGTTTCCACTGCTACTTGCCCCCAGCCTCGTCAGCGAGGGTCAGATTCTGAAGGTCGCTTCCCATCATCTCCAAGTGATATATGCCACTCAGCTGACTTGAGAAGAGCTGCACTTCTAAGATCTGTGCAGATGAGAACACAACCATCCTCTGCATCTTTGGACCTGCCTTTTGGTTCTAATCAAGACCCTGCTCCTAACATAGATCCCGAGGAAAGATCATGCTCGTATATGAAATCTCTAGTTGATGAGAGAGATTACTGAGGAATAGGGAGTTGTGTTAAGTCGCATTGCAGAGTCAATGGGTGTCCGAATGTTAATTTTGCCACATTGGAGGATGTCAATCCAGCGTCTCCAATGCGGAATGGTCGTTTGTGTTAAGCTTTGGCCGAAAAGTGTTGGTTTTTATCTTATGGGATTTTGCTAACCCAATCCTATGCCCAGCTCTATGTAGTAAATAGTTGTATGGCTTAATTTTACCTTTTTTATATCGATTTCGTTGGTTTATTTTAATATATTGAGGATTGTTTATGGGAAAAATTGACCGCAATAATCGATTAGAGAATTGACATGCTATAAGCGTGATATAGATAACTAAATAAGGTCAAGGTAAAAGACAAAAGTAGTCCCCCAAAATTTTAAATCGCGCAGGTATGATACGATGTGGGAAGAATGGTAATCTTTCACCCCCAGACAAAATATGGTCGATAATACAGACTCAAATTAAGCACTACAAGTTTCCACGTTGAATATCTCCCAGCAATGTCGATATCAAAGTCTCACCAGAAGGAGTCGCGGTGGATCACAGGATTCCGAGAAAGATGGTTAATTGCACCATTGAGTCAAGCATACGTAGACAGGATATTTTTCTTTAGAGTTAACTCGTCGGCCTTTGCAGGGCTAACAGACTGCATCAATCAATCCATACAAAACAATTATTTCGAGAAAACAAGGTAACTATCAAGGAAGACTTGTTTGAACAATATAACATGTCTGGATTAGTTTCACAATGAGAAAAAATTAATAGTGTTTGGACTAGCTTTACAGCGAGAAAAAAATGAACTATTTTTTACTGTGAAGTTGAAGCATCAAATAGTGATTCCACTTTATCAAGTATTATCGAAGAGGAATACTACTATTACCTTGTCAAGAATGCGCTGTAGGCGCTGGATTTCGTTTTTAGCATAATCGGAACCTTTTCCCAAGTAATTCTTGGCAGCTTTCAAGTAAATCTTCCCGTAACTGAACATAAAAAAGTTAATTAGATTATTGCATCTAGTTTTCTTATTTTGAGCAAATATTACAGAATATATGCAACACAGTAATATTCTAGAGCATGATGTTTTCTAGAATCTATGCAACACAGTAATACGAATTAAGCTATTTCAAGTGACAATTAAAATCGTATGCCACTTAAAAATATTCTAGAGGATGATGTTTTTCTAGAATATTTACCTTGAGGTTGAACCCTGAAGCTTCTCAACTTCTTCTTCCATTCGGGTAAACACGGATTTCTTCTCTTCATCACTGGCAGCTACAAACTCCTTCACCAAGACATCCAAGCTTTCTACTATACCAGCCTACACAGAAATACCAAACGCAACGAGTTTAACTTCCATATCCCTCACCTAAAGATAAAATTTGAATTCACTTACTTTGGAAGTAAGTTGTCCTTTTCCATCTCGACTTGTTCCAGATTTCTCATTGATAAAAGCCACAAAGTCATCCAAGTCTCTTCCACCTCCGTAATCTTCACCAGCTTTGTTGCTCTTTGGGAAGAACTTCAAGGTAGGAAATCCACTCACATCGTACCTGCATACATATTAGTCCAGCAAACTTCAATTATTCATGTATTAGTCTTCAACCTTTACTGTTTGCTTAATTTTTTTGTTTTCGTAACCACTGTAATCACATCAGTCATGTATCCACCTCATTAGCAGCATTAGCACATCTATTTGTTTCAGCTCCTATATTATTTTTTCTTGCTATATCGAGCCCCTATCCGAATTACACAGAAATTTATTCGCTAAACAGGTAACGATTCATATCATCACATTAGAACAGGAAAAAGAAAGCAACTACTAACGACCACTATGACACAAGCACAACAGTCTAAGATCTCTAAAAGTAAGTTCACTTCTACTTGCCTTCGCCACTAAAGTTTGATTTGTCAGAACAAACACAACTTAGCAAACTAGATCAGATAAATAAAACTCACTTTTCAGCCAGATCCCTATATTTATCAGCATCCAGATTTGCAATGACTACATTTTCCTCCAATTTAAATGCTGTGGCAACTTTCTCGTAGGTCTGAAGGTAAAAAGAGCATAGTCAGGTTTCACATTATTGGCTTTAGAGAAATTAAAGGCCCCAAACCTTAAATTGGTAACACGAAATTCTCAAAGATATACTTACGGGAGCAAGACTTTTGCAATGTCCACACCTAGCAGAATCGTAAAATGTATTAGATCTAGCAGTATGAGAGTTTTCAAATAAAGCATGAGTTAATGATAAAAATAGAAACAAAAGAAAATTATTGCTGAGTACCATGGTGCATAAAACTCAACCAATACATCTTTGGTTTCATCCAAGACAACCTCATTAAAATTTTCAGGTGTTAGGACCACTACATTGGAAGGAGCTGTAGCAATCTTCACATTTGTTCCTGTAAGCATATTTTCTGGTTAGGAACCCATATAAATTGCAAGGCAAAAGCACACAGAAGACACAGGGAAAACTTAATACTGATGATTTCTATCTCCAACATCACCATAAAAGCTAAAAAATCTAGGGAAAGTGTGTACATTAATATTCTTCTAAGATATGAATGAAACCTAAAAGTTAGTGAGTTTGCAAGTCTGTCCTACATAAAAATACTTTTCTTGTTTTCAAAAGCTGGTGTAAGATGTCTAACTCCTGATATGTCCATATACTACATTTCCTAAGAAGTTACACAGACATCTGAATATCACAATGCCTTTGCCTTTAAAGATATTATAGCACAAGGTTTCAAAAACCTTACCTGCTTCTGTATTTACATACTCAGCAAGTGATTCAGCAGTGCGTGGCCCTTCATACCTGAGGTAATTTTCCAAAATCAAGTATTGAAGGCAAAAGTTATGATAGACGACAAAAGGAAAGATAAATAACCATGAAATGAGACTAAAATCATTTAAATGCTATATTCCAATAGCCAAGATCTCCTCACTTTTTGGGTTCAAGAGATCCTTTTGGAAACCACTGAATTGTTGGGTACCCAGAGACTCCATATTTGCTGCACAAACTCTTGTGCTCATCACAGTCAACCTACAGTACATTAAGAAGAAAGCTAGTGTCAACTTAATGAGTAGTGAAATTACTGAATTGTCGTTGAGAAAGGGAAAACAATAAAAACATACGAGCGCAATGCCACATTCTATGGGTGTTCCTACCCCTCCTACATAGAGTTGTCCTGGAGGATTGGGTGAACTAATCTTTGATTATATAACTATACATGAATGGTTAAGAATGTGTTACTGAAATCTAATCTTGACTATCCATTTTGATAGTGTGTGTGTGTGTGTATAGAGAGAGAGAGAGTAAAGAAGGAGATGCCATTTGCTAAGAAGAAAACTAAGAGTTCAAGAAAGGAGAAAAAACAATTCGAGTAATTATATAGTAAATATTAAAGTTGTAGCTTAGACTTCTTCGATAAGAGTACATAAAATGAACATGATCCACACCACACTAAGAGAGAGTCTATCAATAAAATACAATACACAGACAATCATAAATAGACAAAATGCCTGAAGATTAGAAAATACCACAGAAGAAATTAAATAAACAGAAAAAATGCAAACAATATTCAAAGTTTTCAAAGAAACACCACGGTGCTGACCTTCCCAATTACAACAGATTTGGCTTTCTTGAAGCTGCTTCCAAGCTTTTCATATTCTGGAGCTAGCTTTTTGCAGTGTCCACACCTAAAATGACAAAAGAGGGAGAGATCTAATTCAGAACGAAATTAGTGTACAACATAACATAAGGATTACTCAGTAATTAATAGAGTGAATAGGTTATTCTCACGAAGTTTTAAACATAGAATGATTGATCAAGACCTTTTGTTTCAGAGTTTTGGACAGGGTTCCTACTCATTAAGTTTTTGATGAGCATATGTCGTTTGGGAGCATTGATGTTTAACCTGTTTTCAAGGATAGTAATTAGCTGTTTTCCCCATTTCTTTTAGCCCCCCTACCCGCTTTTAGGATGATACCATCTCCTCTTCCCTGTATATGTCTTTTTTTAATTAAATTAAATAGCTTCTATTTAACCCAAAAAGATCACATTGAGACACATAATCTTTATCGTAAACTATGAATTCAGTGATTAGCTATCAGCTAATTTATGTACACCAAACCAAGGTACACAAACTTAAGGTTTAACACTATAACATTCCTATAACCTTGATACTTTTGTTTACAACTTCTACAAGTGTCCATTTAGCACATGGGACAAGGCAAAAACTGACACCCAGAATTAGAACTTTAATCTTAAAAAGTCATCTTAGAAACGGAATCGTGATTCAAAGAACAATTTCATGAAATTCTGACACATCTAAAATTAAACCTTCACAATTTCTAATCCTTAACCTTTGAATCACAACTCATAATTTCACTCCTTCATTTTTGTCGCTCCCTGATGCCATTCCCGTCACCTCCACCTGCACCATTGTTGCTACTGCCATTCTCACACCTCATCGCCACAGCCACCATACACCACCACTACCATCATGGTCGGACCTTTTATGTTTTCTCAATCAAAGCCAATATAATCCCCGACCACTGACTACAATGAAACTGGATTCAACTACAATTCTATGATCCAATTTTTTTGCATAGCCCAAACATAAATATTGACCCAGAACCAGTTCCAATTGTGACAAATTTAGAATTGAATTTACAATTTTAAACTACAATTCCAACGTGATGCGGCAAGAGAATCCTAAAAGTTTCCATTGTTCTGTCTTGTGTGTTTCTTTTCCTCTCTCGATGATAAAAGAGTGACAGTTTAATTCTAGTATATTATAGTATGCTTAACTGCAGCATTTAGTCCCTCTTGTATAATTACAGGGAATATTATCCTCCGATTATTTGACCAAAGGAATCAAATACTGTAGTCAACCCATAATAAATTAGCAGAATCTAAATAAAGCACAGTAGTAGTTTTAATTTAATTTATTAATTTCAAAAATAAGTTCACAAACTAAACTGAAGGACAATGCTTCGAATAGAATCTAGAGGAACTAAATTGCATCAAAAATCAAAACTGCGCCGTATTGTATCTTCTACAAATCGTTAACTAACTACAAACCAATAGAAGGTAAAACGACAAGTAGAAAACGCAAAGAACACATGCGATCGGAACGAAGCGAAAAAAGGAAAACACCGGAATCCGTTAACAAAAACCATACCTAATGATTTCAAAACAATCATGGAAGAGCAATAGTTAATAGAACAGTGAGGAAGAGATCGAGAAGATTGTAAATTACCAGGGAGCATAGAACTCAACGAGAGCTCCTTTGTCCTGACCAACTTCCTTCTCGAAGTTTTCTTCCGAGAGCACAACGACGTCGTCTGCAGAGGCCGATAGAAACAGTAGCGCAAACGCGAAAGCTCCCAACGCTATTCTACTGCTCCAGATCTGATACTTCTCCATCTTCTTCTTCTTCTTCTTCTTCTTCTTCTTCTTCGTGGTCTTCTTCCCTCTTCTCGATTTCAGCTCAACTGCTTTGGCACGTGCAGGGTTTTATACGAAACCCTGTTTGAAGCAATATGTGTATCGGTACCGTATCGGTCACGTGGCACCGTTTTATTGCATCCCTTGTAGTTAAAGTCATCGTTGGCCTTTGCGTTTCTCGCGGTGCTACCACATCATTCTACCTTCATAACTATGACGTCTCGTCGTTGACGTGGCAATCTTTGAGAGGAATACGGTGTCAATATTCAGACATCTGAGCCACGTGCGAGAGACACGTCATGCTCGTACTAATATACGTATCTGTACACAGAATGTATTTCGGCGACAATTTCATAAATTTTATGATTTTTTCAGTATTATTTGTGTTCATTTAAATATTTTTATGCCTTTAGTCAATAAAATTATTTTAATTGTTTTTAGAATTATTATTGCGAGTTTTAATAAGTTTGTCATATGTAATAATTTTAAAAATTATACTTTTTCGTGTATTTTAATTACTTGGACTCTTATTTCTATTTAGTGAATTCATAAGAAGTACGTATACGTGGGATATAAAATATTTCATTTATTAATTTCAACGTTCACATTTTATACGTTAAATCTACTTTATGAAAATATTTACTTATATCATTCATTTATTAATGCTCATTTGTTGAAATATTATTAATGTTTTTTCTAGAGTAATATCAATTATCATCTCCTAATTTATATTAGACAGTTACTTCCTATATGACACAAAATGCTTCATTTATTTAACAAATTTTTAAAATATCAATAATGTCTTTATTATTTTATATATTAAATAATATTTTTTTTATATTTATATAAATATCTTTTTTATATTTTATTTTTTAACAATAATAAAAATAATGTTGGATGTTGTTAAGATATTTATAATTTAATATGATTAATTTTAAAAATTCCGTTTAACATATTATTTTTAAATATTTAGTTTCTTGATAATTAATTTAATGTTAATATAGATATTTTTTAATATTTATTAGATTTGTTTATTATTTATCAAAAAAATTTGTTTGAAAGAAAAAAATTAACAACTTTTTATTTAATTACACTTAAGTGTGTATGTGATTCAATATGAAAGAGAAAAATAATATTTAATAAATAAATTTTAAAATGAAAAGATTGTTGACATTTAAATATTTATTAAATGTAGAAAGTAATATATAATGTGACATAAATATGTGTTACTAATTTAGACATTTGATGAACTTGTATTTTTATCTCTTTAATTTGAACTCTGTGATTTTAGTTAGTTATTTCCCATTTTTTATTTGTTGAAGTAAACGAATTGTGGTCTATATATCGATTTTTCCAACTTAAAAACGTAAAATTTTCATTTTTGCTAAAAATCACGCGCTAAATTACTATAAACATTTTTTTACTTATAATATCAAATTTGACTAGAAAACAAGAAAAACGAAACTTTAAAACTTTTAATTTTCAATTCATTTTTACTTCCAAAAATTTTAATTATTTGAATGGAAACAATACTTAGGGAATTTTCACTGCAAAGGAATAGTGACGCAGGGATTAACAATAATGGAGAAAGTTGTAGTCCTATTTTGCATCTGCAGTTGACATTTGAGAACACTTTGGGTAAGAGACATTATTCAAAGTTGATTGCTTCTTTCTGCACTTCCATATCTTCTTCCTGCACGTCCGTCCATGGTAAAATGACAAATCTGTCCGTAGATTAAAAACATTTTAACTCCGTCCATCACTCTCTTATTTGCACCGGTTGCTCTACACTTCCATTTTTGTTCCATTATTCTCTGTTCCTTATCTATTCCTCTCTTCATTCATGTCTAAATAATTTTATTACTGAGGTCCAACCGATTTAGAAAGTGACATTATATACTTTTAACTAAAAAATATATTTTGGTATAGATTTATTATGTTGGTTATTTTAAACAACTGATGTAATAAATGTATTTGTATCTTCATTTAGTTCCTTTGTTGGTAGCCTTCATCTACTTTGTTTTGTTTGACATTTTTGATATATGTGGTTTGTTTGTTTAACTTATTTTTTACATTGATGTTTCAGGTCATTAAAGGTACAATAACAACAATTTTACTTAATGTATGAGCGTGAATGTTTGGTTCCACCTTTACCTTCTTGCCGTTTCTTTTTGTAACAGGTTAACATTTTTGTAAAGTTTATAAAAAATAATTAAAAATTTGCTTTTTGACCTAAATTTTTTAGTAGCACATTCTTTTAGTGTATATTTGATTGTAAAATTCGTACATCGTATACATTTATTATAAATTTTGAGTTTTCAGAATTTAGCTTCAAATGACCATAACTTTTGATAGAGAGCTCGGATTGAGACGTTCAAAAAATGAAAATTGCTTGAGATAGGGTGATAAAGAATGTCTCATTGGGGATTTTGGATCCAAATTTTTTTCAAAATTACATCATTTACTATTACTTTTTTACTTTTTAAATAATTTTAGTTACACACACACA
>Ga0209489_103025_pt1 | contig 33383 bp, 15 predicted proteins | sample SiratrowhiteBW_FD_187527 | JGI IMG/M metagenome (GOLD analysis project Ga0209489, IMG submission 187527) | Root nodule microbial communities of legume samples collected from California, USA - Siratro white BW (SPAdes) (version 2) | ecosystem: Host-associated > Plants > Roots > Nodule | place...
AAGTTTCAAAAATATTATTCATTAAATTGTATTTATAGTACAAATATAAATTTAAAGTCATTAAATAATATTTATAGCACCAATATAAACTAAGTCAGTTAAAATATTTAAATTTTTAATTAAAATTTTATTAGTATAATTTTAAAATTAAATATTTTTTATTTTATAATAATATGTGAGTATTAGAATTTTTTAAGGCCTTTGAGGCCTAAAGCATATTAAATATTTTTTAGGCCTTTGTGGCCTTGAAGCCTAAAGCATATTAAAATTTTTTGAGGCCTTTGAGACCTTGAGGCCTAAAGCGGTTGCTTTACCTGCTTGGGCCTTGAGCCACCCCTGTGATCAACTCTGATATTCAACCAGGTTAAAATTGTGATACAAGACACAATTTTTTGTTCAAAACCTTAAACAAAAATTGTGAAACAATTATATTCAACTTTACTTTGAATCTAATTATGGTTAATTCAAATCATGTTATGAAAGCACAAATGGTGATTAAGTCGGGGAGAACACAAAATGCCTGTAGGGCTTTGAAAGAGTTACTTGTTGGTTTGCAAAATAAGTGCTTTAAAGAAGTTTAGAATCTTAAGGTACCTGCAAAGTATTTAGATGGAGAATATTGTTAGATTGTTTACCATCAATCTTGAGAGTAGAGAGTCGCAGATCTCTTATAATCATTGTCTTTTTTGTAATAAGGAGGTGGAAACTATTCATTATAGATTGACTGAGGTTATACAAAAAATCTAGATCAAGTGTGATAAATGGGTGGGGATGATCTCACTTAGAAATAATATCATTGCTAATCATTTATGTAGCTTTTATCTTAGTGGCTTGAGTAATAAACAGAACTGTATTTGAAAAGGGATGTGACTGGCTATAGCTAAGACAATTTGAACTCAGAGAAATAGGATTATTTTTAACAGTGGTCAGGTGGACGAGATAGAGTTATTTGCACTGGCACAATTGCATACTTGGTCGTAGGCAAAATTTGGTGGTTGTAAATTACGAGGTACATTTTCGGAATGGTGTATGCATCCTTTAGATTGTTTAAGAGAAGTTTGATAGATTCTAAGGTTTGGACTTTGATTTTCGAGGGTTGGGGTAGACGGGTGAGGGTCTTGTATAGTGTTTTGGTTGGTTTCTTTACAGGACAACATTCAAGAAGAATCCAGCAGCAAAGATTGGGAAGTAGAACATTGAGTTGCAAGATGGATGCAGATGCAGACATGCTACTTAGAACAAGGAATGGAGATATTGTTTTTACAGTCAACTGCTACTGGAGCCTTCATGTTGTAGTTATTGTAATAGATTGACTTTGTTCTCATTTTGTATTTTAGGAAAGGGGGATTGTTGTTATTTTTTATTGAATTGTGGGTTTGTTTGGTATTTTTTTTCCTTAGCTAGGTTGATCTTTGGTTAGACTTATAGTCGTTTTACAATAGCAATGCTTAGCTTTTCTCTTTGTAGCTTGGGTTTATTTGGTTGTTTCGTATAGGAGTTTTCTTTTTTTTGTATAAGGGTTGGAACTTGGAACATCTCTAAAATGTTATCATTAATTATAATTTTTTGCTTTTTGAAAAAAAAATATTATGAAAGTACGATTATGATGTAAAATAGTATAATATAAGCTAAAACTAGATATGGTTAAGACAAATTTAATTAAAAATATATGAATAACATAAGTTAGGTTATATTATTTTAAACTAAAGCTGTGTAGATAGTAGATGACTTCTTTATTCAAATTAGCTAGCAACTTTAATTACATGGTGTAGATAGTAGATGACTTCTTTACTCAAATTAGCTAGCAAGAAATGATTTATCCATTTTAAGAAATAAATAAATCTCTTCATTTTAAAAACAAATTTAGTTAAAACCAACAAACGGCTTATTCTGATTTGATAGAAGAATCAGCTTTATTCTTTTTTTTAATGAGCAATAGAAAAATATTATAGAATAGAAGAAAAAGGTGTTTCAACCATCTAAAATACAAAGGTACACTTTTACATTTTTTAATTTTCCTAGTTCTCTACCTATAAATACAAGACCTCTCTAATCAACCTTCTCATCACTCATTAATCCACATTCATGAACTTTTGATCCCACACTCGTGTAAGAGAAAGCAAACATGCCAGTAAACGTCGAAGCCTGTTACACCGTGAAGCCTGTGAAACTAGCGATTTGAATCTACACATTCGTCAACTCCACAGTCTACTGTGCTTAATGCTGCTTCTCTTTGAGCACGTCAAATTCATTTGTCGAGTAGTTTTCGTTACGGTAAAATCACTTCAACGTAACCAATTGTGATTGGATATATGGTGGTCCTCGTTGCTCAACACTAGAGATAACAGGTGTATTAGGTATTCAAGTGTGAGTTTAAATTTTATATTGAATAAAAATAAAAAAGTTGAGTAACATAAAAAAAAGAAGATCCACACATCTAGTCTTAAGATTTTAAGTTAAAAATAATGTCATTTCTTATGGGTAATTGTTTTCTGGGCACGATATAAAATATTTCATGCACTTAAAAAATTTTCAAAATACCAATAATGCCCTTTTTATTTTATATATTAAATAATTTTTTTTCTCACATTTACATGAACACATCTCTCAAAAAAAATAATAAAAATTATATTCAATGTTGTTAAGATATTTACAACAATTTAAAAAATTTAGTTTAATACATTATTTTTAAATATTTAATTTTATAATAACTAATTCAATGTTGTTTGAAAAAAATATAAATATTTTTTAATATTTATTAGATTTTTTTATTATTTATTAAGAAAGTTTGTTAATATTTATGATAGAAATATAGCAATTTTTTACTTTTTTAATTAATTGTACTTATTTTTGTATGTGACTTAGTACAAAAAAAAAATCTTTAACAAATAAACTTTTAAAAAATAAAAATAATAAGAAGATTATTGACATATTTAAACTTTTAAAAAATAAAAATAATAAGAAGATTATTGACATATTGTGAATTTGTTAACTGCACGAAGTAATATATACCCTACAAGAAACAATTGTCTTTCTTATATTAATTTTGGCTCACTTCTTATTATATGTTATAATTGTCTTTCTTATATTAATTTTGACTCACTTCTTATTATATGTTATATATTGTTAAACTTATTCATTTCAACTCAACACAATAGTTAGAATAATACTTATCATAAAAAACGATTTATCCTTTCAATCTCCTGCAAGACTATTCCATGTTTTAAATTATATATACCTTCAAACCTACTCCAACTACTACTCGTACAACGTTTAACATTTGGTTCGTACCCACGTGTACTATTCTATCCCTTATTTAATATCAACCACAACTTCACTATCAATTTTCTAGCATTATCTTTTATAAGTCAGGAATCCAAAGCCTAGTCCCAAACTCTGTTTGATCCTCGCGTAAGGGCACAACAACTTTTATATCTATTATCGCACCATCAATCAACTAAAGATTTAACCCCTCATATATATTCGCCAATATTTACCAGATCTATCATTCATTCACTCGGACATTCATCCAAACGCTGTTCACTCCCTCAAACCATTTAATCACTTCTGGTAACCTTCCATATACCAAACACCAAAAAATTAACATAAATTACTATTTCTTTTTTGACCACTTTTTACAAAACAACACGAAGTCATCTTAACTATTATGATGTGGATCTCAAATCTAATTCAATATTACAAAATTGGATTGAAAACTAAGGTTTGTATTCAAAAACAAATTTCGTTGGTGCAAAAACAAACAAACAGCGTATTGACTTGATCGTCTTTAAGAAGAATCAGCTTTCTAGTTCGGTTTGTTACTTTTTTTTTTTAATCAAGAAAAATATTATTAAATAGACAAAAAAAGGTTTCAAACTTCTAAAATACAAAGGTGCACTTTACATTTTTTAATTTTCCCAATTCTCTACCTATAAATACAAGACCTCTCTAATCAACCTTCTCATCACTCATTAACACATTCATGAACTTTTGATCCCACAATCTGTAAGAGAAAGCAAACATGCCAGTAAGCGTCGAAGCCTGTTACACCGTGAAGCCTATGGAGCCAACAAAGTGTGGACGTGTAGCCCTATCTGAATGGGATCAAGTAGGTACCATAACTCACGTTCCCGTAATCTACTTTTATCGTCTCTCACAAAACTTGGATCTCTCCCCAAACTATACCATTGCTTCCAACTTGAAGGACTCATTAAGCCGAGTCCTTGTGCCGTTTTATCATCTAGCTGGTCGTTTACACTGGATAAGCAATGGTCGTTTAGAGCTTGATTGCAATGCTATGGGGGTTCAGTTCTTTGAAGCTCAGTCCTCATCAACTTTAGAAGATCTTGGTGACTTTTCACCCTCTTCAGAGTACCAATATCTTTTTCCCGAAGTAGACTACACTCTCCCAATTCACGAGTTGCCCTTGGTTCTTATTCAGTTAACCAAGTTCAAGTGTGGTGGCATTAGCATCTGCACGTCAATGTCTCATGCCGTTGTGGATGGACAAAGTGCCTTTCACTTCAATTATGAATGGGCGAGGCTTGCTCGTGGAGAAACTCTGCAAACGGTGCCGTTTTTTGAGCCGAAAGTGTTGCGTGCTGGGGAGCCTCCTTCGGTGCCGCTAACAGAGTGTCACGTTCACATGGAGTTCGAAGACCCTCCGTTGTTGCTGGGCCAAACGAATAACTCAGAGGAAAGGAAGAAGAAAACCACAGTGGCAATTCTCAAACTGAGCAAATTCCAAGTTGAGACCCTGAGAAAGACAGCGAATGAGAGTTGGCATAAACCTAGTAACGGTCGTGCTTACACTCGTTACGAGAGTGTAACCGGTCACGTGTGGAGAAGTGCGTGCAAGGCAAGAGGGCACAAAGAGAAGCAACTAACCGCGGTTGGTATTAGCGTTGACTCGAGGGGTCGCATGGAACCTCCTTTGCCGAAAGAGTATTTTGGAAATGCCAGTTTGTATGTGGTTGGTTTTAGCCTCGCGGGTGATTTGATGTCAAAGCCTTTGGGGTATGCGTCCAGTAGAGTAAGAGAGGCGATTGAGAGGGTGAATGATGAGTACGTGAGGTCGGGGATTGAGTTCTTGAAGAATCAGGAAGACTTGAGTAGCTTTCAGGATCTTCATGAATTTGGGAGTGAGATAGGGCCTTTCGGTGGGAACCCTAATCTTGGTGTTGTTAGTTGGTTGACTTTGCCCATCCATGGCGTTGATTTTGGATGGGGGAAGGAGTTGTATATGGGTCCAGGAACACATATGAGTCCAGGAACACATGCCTCTGATGGAGAATCTTTTCTTCTTCCTGGTCCTGATGGAGATGGATCTTTAGTGCTTGCATTATGTCTGCAAGTGGTGCATATGGATGCGTTTAAGAAGCATTTTTACGAGGACATTGAGTAAGTATCATGTGACTTGAATAGAAAAAACCTACGTAAGACTATGAGTAATTTAATAAAATATGAAGGTTTCTTACCATTGTGTTGTGCGTCTAGTTTTATCCATTGCAATAAGTAAAGGAAACATCTTTGTTTGAATTATATTCTCTAAAACTTTTTATTCCTCGTTAGTTATGCAGAAAAATTGTTTGCCAAATTTGTTGAAAACAGGGGAGTTCTGTTGAAAGAAAGGTACTGTTTTTGCATGTTTAGATGAGGGATTTTAGTTTTGAAGATCTGATGCGCAACCTATTTCAATCATTTAAATGGATACATGATGGGAATATCTTCACATGCACATGATACGTGGGTGCTCCCATTTAAGTCTACCGGCACTTGTCCATGAAAAACGAAAATTAAAAGCTGGGTATAAGAAGGATTTGCTACGATAAACGGGATGCGAGAAGAAATAATAAAATATTAAGATCGAAAAACGAAAAATAATAAACTATTAAGAAACTAGAAAAAAATTTTAGTTTTCACTTTCTCTTTAATCTAACAACAACTTAAAATGAAAGTGTACTTTTACCTCTCACTTTTATTTTACACAACATATATTATTATTTTATTCATATATAACCTAAACTCTAAATAATATATATTATTATTTTATTCATATATAATCTAAACCCTAAATCAACATATATTATTATTTTATTTGTATATAACCCTAAATCCTAAATCAACATATATTATTATTTTATTCATATATAATATTTTATTAATAAGAAATAAGAAGTCATTTGTAAATAATAATGTCAAAGTAATATTTTCTTTTTTAAAATAGCTTTAAATAATTAATTTTATTATTAATATATTAATATTTATATTTATATAATAATAAAATAAATATAATCAATTATATAATATAATAATAATAATATTTATTAATAATAGTAATTTTAATAAAATTATAAAAATAATAATAAAAGTAATAATAATAAAATTAAAAATTATAATAATAATTAAATAAATTTATAAAAATAATAATTTAATTATATAATATGCCATAATAATATTAATAATTACTAAAATAATAATAAATTTAATAAAATTGTAAAATAATAATAATAATAAAATATTAATAAAATAATATTAATAATCAATTTATAAAATAATAATAAAAATAAGATAATTAAAAAATAAAATATTAATGATATTAATATTAAAAACTAAATATAATAATAAAATCATAAATAATAATTATAATAATAAAAAATTAAATAATAATAATAATAAAATAAAATTGAAATTATAGTAATAATTAAAAATAAATTTATAAAATAATAATAATTTGGTTAACAATAATAATTTAAATTTTATTTTAAAATAATTAAAAATCTTATAACTTTATCAATTAAAATAATAACAATTTATTAATTACACTCAACAAATTAATTATATTTAATTTTAAATTAATTTAAATTATAATTTCATTTATTAAAAATTTATTTTATCAATTATATCTATCACATCATTTATAAACTTTTATAAATTTTTTACTTAAATCTTATTATCTTTCCTTAATTTAAACAATTTAATTTTTTATATAATTTTATTTTAAATAAACTCAAATCTACTTTCAAGTTCATTTTTTTTAATCCAAATAAATTTTAAAATTCAAATAAATCCTCTGAGCGAAAAAATGAATAAATAATAACGCAGTCGTAGTGTCAAAACATAATTGTCCTTTTAAAAAATGTGCGTAGAACTTTCACAATCCATGATATCGTGGAAGATAGGCTATTTGATGCTTCTTCTTCGTTGCCGGAGTTACTTCCTGCACCATACAAACAAATTTGGGACCTGTTATATATGATATGAATAAAAGTCTTAATTGTTAAAAGCTTATTCCCAAAAGTCTTCGCGTGGATATAATTGCCTGAGAGGTACAGAAAAGAAACCAAACGCCCTTAAAGAAGACAACGAAGGGAAGGATTATAGGGTAAAAATGAAACCTTGTTAGTGAAAAAAAGAATTACAGAGTAAAATTAACAAGGATATTAATGGTATTTTGAAAAATTGTATTGTCTAGATCATAATTTTTATGGTGCAGGAAGTCCCGTCTTCTTCGTTCAATGGATGTGACGACCCACAACTATGGGCTTCACCCCTATGCCTTAGGCCCAATCGGTGCCTCCCCTATCGTGTTCTCCTTGGGCCCCCACCCACCCTTCCATCTTCAATTCCCTCTCGCTCCACACACCACACAGCATCGCTCTATTCCCTGGTTCTTCAAATTCCTTTTCTCTTCCCCTCTCTCTCTCCATACTATATTAATTATTTATTAATTTTTTATAAAAATATTATTGTTTCATAAGACACTTTTTTAAATAAATACAAGATATTTTAAAAAATAAAAGAGAAAAAACTATGATTTTGTCCTTTTAACTCTCTAATTTTGTTACAGTATTCACAACAAAAAAATCGTACAGCTTTTTAAAATATGGAAAACTAAAGAGAAGAATTATAATTTATAAAACCGTGTGTATTTAAAAAATTCATAATATTATATATTTTGTATACACAAAATATTATAAATTGTTGGACCTGCCCCTGTTTATTGGTGTCTTGTGATTCTTTAGGAGCATCTCCAACAACAATTATATCACTTTGTTTATTAAGCAATACGTATTTCAGAGTTAAAGTAGTATAAGTTGTCATTTAATGGAAGAATAATATCATACAAAAAAGGAACCCTGCACTTGCACAAAGTAAAAAATAGGTATAAGACGGTATAGAAAATGTTGATATTAAGGAAGTAAATTATTCGACAGTTATTATTTGATAAACTTTGAGAGTTGTATTAATAAAAAAAATCACTTAAATAATTTTTGTATTTTAGATTATATAATCAAGAATATAAAAATATATTCTAAATTATACAATTCGAAATATAAAAATTATATTCTAGATTATATAATTTAAAATAACAAATATTTTAAAAATATTTTATAAATATTAGAATAAAAAATTAAAATTAAAAAAAAAATGAGAGTGCAAGAAGAATGCGTCTAACTCATAACTCAAAAAGCCTTACATGAATTAAGTCTAAAAAATCATATCCAAAATGTGGACTAAGTATTCTAAAATATAATTTTAAATTATGAGATGTTATAATAGGAATATGTCACTAATAGAAAAATCACATTCTATGATAAAATAAAACACTAGTTAAAATGTAACTATGGTAAATAAAGATGCAATAGTATTTTTAAAATTAAGTACAAAGGTATAATGGTTAACCGTTGTAGTATCAGATACTATAACGGTTGAAAAATCCCAACCGTTGTAGTATCCTCTCCGGTTTAAAACAAAATCGAAAAATTCAAAACTCTCTCGAGACGATACTACAACGATTGGGAATTCCAACTATTGTAATATCTCCCTTGAGGCACGCGTGTTAGATTTTTTGGAATTTTTAAATTAAATTTGGAGATACTGGAGCTCCAACCATTGCAGTATCTCCCTTGATTGAGTTTAAAATTTTTCAATTTTTTTTAAAAAGGAAGATATACTATGGCGATTGGAGATCTCAACCGCCGTAGCGGCTCCTTACTACAATAGTTGGAGATCTCAACCGTTATAGTATCTCTGTTTTAATCCTTGCGTACTGTTTATTAACCTAATTTTCACTCCTTACATTATTTGTCTTTCCCTCTCCCTCATGCGTCGTAAGTCTCTCTGGTGCATTTTCTACTCTTCTCACTCATGCTCATTTGGTTGGTTCCTTCGTTGCCTTCATTTACTTTCTTCAGCATTTTCGACATAGGTGGTTTCGTAACTTTTTTACGTTTCATGTTTCTGAGGATGCTATATGTTTGATGCGTGATCTTTTATCCACTGCGAATACTTAGTTCGACACTCCTTACCGATTCTCTTTGTTAACGATTTTGTAAAATTCATTAAAAATAGTTATAAATTTGTGTTTGATCCAAATTTTTTATCAGCAACTTTATTTAGTGTATGTTTGAGAGTAAAGTTCTTACGTTGCATAAATTTATTGTATATTTTGAGTTGCAAAACTTTAGAGTGAAAAAACTTCAAACAACTCAGATCGAGACGCTCGAAAAATGAAAGTTGCTCAAAATGATGTAATGAACCTCGTGGGCAATAATCGAAGGGGATTCAAATTTCAAATTTTTTCCAAAATTCTATCCTTTACTATATCTTTTTTATTTTTTTAGTATTTTTTACATATTTTTTTTCTATTTCATATGTCTATACTTATAAAAGAAATTATGAAAATTTTTGTGTTGTTTCCCTGTATAGATTAGAGATTTATCAAAAATTTTTGAAAAATTTTGAATTCTTTTTATAAAAAATGAGATACTACAATGGTTGTAGATAGACAACCGCTGTAATATCTCTTCTCTAGGAAAAATTATCTTTGACTGGATAATTGGATAAATTTATTATAGTAGTTTTTTAAGAATTACAGCAGTATCTCATATGTAATACGACGATTGTACAACCGCCGTAATATGTCAAATATTTTCTATGATGGTAGAATTTACAACAATTCCAAAATCGCCGTTGTATGCTTTTCATAATCGTTGTATGTCCTCTACTATCGGCATATACGTTTTTTGATTTATTACTTTTTCTTATACTTTTAATTTGTTTACAAAAATACCTAAACAAAACTGCATTTTTGTTATATTAAATGTCAAATAAAAACAAATTTTGGTTGTGTATAGTGACCCTGTTTTTGTTTATGAAATTAGTGTCACTGTGTTTCGATGACCACAATCTTGTTCAAGATATCTTCGTGGAAAAAAGTTGTGACTTGAGGGTTTGAAAATAAGGGAAAATGAAAAAGGCGGAGAGAGTGACGAAGCAGAGTACGTGGCAACGTGCACTAGTTGTTCTCTTCCATTCCAATCAATCAAAAGAGCGTAATCAATCAAAAGAGAAAGAGAAAGATCGAGCTATCTAACAGAGCCCGAGCTTTACGGAAGAAGCAGATCATATCAAGAATTGCCTTTGACTACGAAAGAACCAAAGTTGTGTTATTTTCTAAAGTGAAAACGGAGCATTTCATTTTGTACTATTTCTTATTGTTATTTAAAACCTATTTTAATGATTTTTTATTCTAAAATTTCCGACATTATAAATCGCTAATACTTCATATCAAATGTTGCTTCTCATCCATTTTTATATATGACAAGGGCTGCATCTACATAAAATAATGATGTCATCTTCAATCAAAAATTTTAAGATAATTTGTGTTTTTTTTTCAAGTTACTCAATTTTATTATTTCTATATGATGTGTGACTTAGATTCATACTTGAATACCTAATACTTTTATATTTTTGTTGAATTGGATTCTTATAAAAGTTGTGCAAGATATGACTATTTTTATTAATGTTAATGCACCACGTGTTTTCTCTTTTCGTGATTTCATTAAATTTAAGAGATGCAACTATTATCAATAATTTACTAGCATGTTTGTAGTTTAGTTGTACACTCTTTTGGACATTTTTTTTTCTTTCAACAATCATATTAACTTGAAAACTTCACATGTCTTGCATATTATTAGTATTTTACACACCTTACAAAAGAAGAGAAAAAACTATCAAGAAATAGAATTTAAGTTTAACTCAACCTCACAAAACATTATTAAAAGGTCTTATATCTAGTCGATGTGGGGTCTTCAACATACCCCCTCACACCGAGACTGCTCAACTCGTGCGTGAGACTATATTGTTTAAGGGTGGTCCGATAATGGCTCGATAGTGGGTGGCCCAACAACCGTGCTAGGATAGACTCTGATACCATCTGAAGAAGTGGAATTTAAGCCTAACTTAACCTTACAAAATCGGCTTGTAACGTGAGGTTTGCACCTATTTTATAAACTACCGAAAGGTCTCATCTCTAGTCGATGTGCGATCTTCAACAGAAACAAAACACAAGATGGGATGGGAAAAGAGACTATCAGAGAAAAATGAATCTCATTAATAGAATGGAATGATCTCAGTTGATTAAAATATGTACATATTTTGCTATATATTAAGATGTACGAGGAAGAAAGAAAGATTAGGTTCACAAGCTAACCTTGAAGCCTACTAACAAAATTAGTTATATAATCACATTGGATCAAGTGAGATTTTCATCTTTATGTTTAATAATACATTATTGAAAAAATTCACACATTACATACAAAAATTATATATGAATGAAAATTTATATGTAAAATTCGCATTATATATTAAATTTTATATACGGATTTGCATCTTATGTAAAATCAACATTACATACTAAATTAGATACGAACTTCCATTTATATGAAAAATCAACACTACATACGAATTTATATCCAAAATATTACATATAAATTTAATTCGTATATAAATCTATATGTAATACAATTCGTATGTAAATATGTATATTATTTACATCTGTATGTAAATATGTAAATCCATATTATAAACAATTTGTATGTAAATATGTATATAATGTAAAATCATTACATTATTATTCTTACTAATATATTATTATCATTATCAATATTATTAATATTAGTATTAATAATAATATTATTATTACTAGTATTAACCAATATTATTATTATTAAAATTATTATTACTAATATTATAAATATTATTAAAATTAATAATGATATTATTATTATTATCAATATTATTATTAATATTATTGTTAATATTTTTAAGAATACTATTGTTAAATATTAGTCACGTTGCGAATACAATACCTCAACAATTCTTTTACCATATTTAGTCATTTGGTACTATTTTAAGTGACTAATTTTATATATTTCCAACGTTTGAAAAAATAATTTAATAAAAAAATATATGTAAAAGATTGATAATATGTTCATGATTTAAAGCATTACTATTATGAACTGATTTGTGATCAAAATTTGAATAAAAATTAACTTGGTATAGTAATCAGAAAATATAATTAATAATACAAAAGGAATTAACACAAGATTAAACTAAAAAAACAAGTGAAAAATAACAAGAAAAATTTATACTTTAACACTATATTCATGAATTATATTACACTCATTATTTAATAAAATATTATATAATAATACAATAATAATTTATTTCAATGATTATATTTTATTATATACACGGTCAAAATATCAACATCCTAAAAGTTAAAATAAGGATGAGTTGACAACGACTTATTAAATTTCTTTTACTATCTTGCAACCGATTTTATTAATTTAATATTTTAATTAAACAATTTAATTTACCATTTTAATATTATTTAGGATTGTAAAAGAAAAAGTGAGTTCTCAAAATAATTTTTTCCTGCTAATTAACCTTTTGGCATACCCTTTATGTGTAATTTGGTATATTGATAACTTTCATTTGCTAAAATATTTTATTGTTTAGATTATAAAAAATAGAAAACAAAATATGTTATACACGAGAGTATTTAATGGTGCCACTTAAAGTCGTGAACGGGTAATTACTTCCTAATCATATATTTTTTTATTCCTCTTCAATCTTTATTCTTTATATATGTATTAATCAGAAAGATTTAGTATCAAATGAAACACGAAATAAACTCACATAAAAAAAATTGATACCATTTCTAATTTTAAATTTTACAACAATAAATCTATGAGTTTTCTTTTTATATTTAATGTATATTTTTTTTATTTAATGTGAAATTTAAATTCATAATTAGATTAATAATAATATTGGTGTTTTATTTATTAAATAGTGTGATTTACATGCATTGAAAATATATCCTTTTCAAATCTTTAAAGTAGAATTTTCCATTGATACGTTACCTTCTCAATTTTTTCTATACCGTAATCAAATCCCTACGTGAGTATCAAGCATCCAATTTCAGCAAGCCCCACCCCGTCTTTTACGCTGATTGCATTGATATATCAAGATGCAGTGTGAGGAATTCATTTCAACCTATAACTGTAAAACAACTCAAATAAACCTATTCAATCGTTGATTCATTCTGAAAAACCTTGTATGAAGCCAAACATGTCGGTAACCGTCAAAGGATGTTGCACTGTGAGGCCAATGGAGCCAACATGGTGCGGACGCGTAGCTTTATCTGAATGGGATCAAATAGGCAAAGTAACCCACGTCCCCATCATCTACTTTTACCGTCTTCCACAAAACTGGCTCTCTCAAGAACACATCATTGCTTCCACCTTGAAGGACTCATTAAGCCGAGTCCTGGTGCCGTTTTATCCACTTGCAGGTCGTTTACATTGGACAAACAAGGGACGTTTAGAACTTGATTGCAACGCCTCCGGCATTCGATTCATTGAAGCTGAGTCCTCATCAACGTTAGAACATCTCACTGATTTTTCAGCTTCTTCAGAATACCACTACCTTGTCCCTACTGTGGACTACTACTCCCTCCCAATTCACGAGTTGCCGTTGCTTCAGGTTCAGCTAACGAAGCTCAAGTGCGGTGGCATTTGTATTGGCGTAACATTTTCACACGCAGTTGCAGATGGACCAAGTGCATGGCACTTCATATGTGAGTGGGCAAGGCTTGCACGGGGCGAGCCTCTGCAAACGGTGCCATTCCTTGACCGGAAAGTTTTGCGGGCTGGGGAGCCTCCTTTGGTGCCACTAACAAAGTGTCAGGCTCACACGGAGTTCGATGATCCTCCCTTGTTGCTGGGACAAACTGATGACAGTGAGGAAAAGAAGAAAGAAACCACAATGGCTACCATTAAAATAAGCAAAACTCAAGTTGAAACATTGAAAAAAAGAGCAAATGAGAGTTGGCATAGGCCTAGAAATGGTCGTGGTTATACCCGTTATGAGAGTGTGACTGGTCATATATGGAGAAGTGCATGCAAGGCAAGGAATCACAAAGAGAACCAACCAACTATGCTTACTATTCCCATTGACTCGAGGGGTCGCATGGAACCTCCTTTGCCAAAAGGGTACTTCGGGAATGCCAATTTGGATACTGTTGCATGTAGTCTTGCGGGTGATTTGGTGTCAGAGCCTTTGGGGTTTGCGGCCAGTAGAATAAGGGAGGCGATTGAGAGGGTGAACGATGAGTACGTGAGGTCGGGGATTGAGTTCTTGAAGAATCAGGAGGATTTGAGAAGGTTTCATCAAGATCTTCATCCGGAAGGGAGAGAGGAGGAGCCTTTCTATGGGAACCCCAATTTGTCTGTGGTTAGTTGGTTGAGGTTGCCTCTCTATGGCATGGATTTTGGGTGGGGGAAGGAGGTTTATATGAGTCCAGCAACACATGACTTCGATGGAGATTTCGTGCTTCTTCCTGATCCTGACGAGGATGGATCTGTGCTGCTTTGTTTAGGTCTGCAAGTGCTTCATATTGATGCATTTACGAAGCATTTTTACCAGGACATTGCATAAGACTCGTGAGAATGCATGAAGCTACCAACTGAAATTGGACACCTTCTGAACTTAGTATAACCTAAACACGAACACTACATGCATTCATGTCACTTTCTCCTCCATCTTCTACTGCATTTTTTCCCTCCATGATTCTAATCTTTTTGCATTTCTTTTCCTTTCCTTTCTTTCTGATCTTATTCCTTGTCATACTTGTTATTTTTCACTTGTTTTTTAATTCTTTTCCTATTATTAATTATATTTTCTGATTACGTATTACCACGTTAATTTTTATTCAAATTTTGATCACAAATTAGTCATAATAGTAATGCTTTAAATCATCAACATATCATCAATCTTATAAATATTTTAGTATTATAAATTATTTTTTCAAACATTGAAAAATATATCAAATTAGTCAATTACTTAAAATACTACCAAATGACTAAATATGGTAAACAAAATTATTGAGGTGTTGTATTGGCAACGTGACTAATATTTGGGAAATACTTTTGACAATTTTCTAAGAATAAAAATATATGTTTTAATCATTAAATGTTTTAAAAGACTAAAGCGGTATCCAATGTATGCTTTTGGAGGACTAAATTGTGGTCATGAATACGTGATATATTTAGAAGTTTAAAATATATAAATTGGTGAATCACCAATTTAATTCTCAAAGTTGCAATAGCTAGATAAATTGCTGCCTGCAATTAGTAAAATAACCACTACAATGACTTTTGGTGGCAATCGATTAAGTGATTTTGATACAATCCTCAAAGGTTCAAAGTAGAAATAAAAAACTCTCGAAGGTCCTCAAAGGAAAATTGACCAACTAAATATTGGCAATTGAAAATAAATTAATATAAATGCTTTTAGTGGCCAATAATATAAATTAGTCATTGAATTTTTTAATAAAAGAATAAATTTTCTGGCTATAGAAAAAAATGGCCAGCAAATAATTGTGTGTAAAAATTCATTTTGTTGTAGTGAATTAAAAACATTAATTATAATTATTAATTATCATTTATTTGTCTTAAAAATGAAATAATAGATCAAATTGATCTTTTAATTAAGAAAATATTAAATATTTTTTGAAACTTTAAATGATCATACATTAATTTAGTTAACTTATTAGTCGTTAGAATGGCCGGATTAATATGTTAAGTGTTTGGTTCCCGAGTGATTACTACCTAGAGACACGCATACTTGGTAATCAGCTTCTCGCATACCAAAAGTGATTGAAATATTGTAAAATAATTATTTTTCTTTTCTTTTCATCAGTTTTTTTTATCTACCATTGAGAAAATATTACTGTAGTAATCCTCTAAAATAATGAAAAATGCATAATTATATTATATTACATAATATAAAATCGTAGTGTAGTATAGTAAAATGGGACTTGCATTGCATGAATGAATAACACAGTAATCGATTGGCATTGGAATTGGGTGATGATAACTCAAGTTTTCCAGGTTTATCTCTTTTCCGCGTCTAACCCTCGCAATGCGGAGGTCAGCTTGCTGCATCACCAGCCATTCACCAGTCTTTCTCGCACCATTCCTTTTCTTTCCTTTCCAATACCCTATTCTCTCTTCTCCTTAAAATTAAAATTAAATAAAATAAATAAATAACAAAATTAAACTTCACTATACCATTTTTTTTTTAAAATAAATCTAACAGAGCTTCGAAAATAAACAAACTAGTTTACATGCATGTTCGCTATTTACCCACTGGAACCAAAGAAGAAGAAGAAAAAACGACAGAATGAACTTTCTCGCCTAGGTCATTGCTCGGTAACAAGGTACTTGTGTTCATTGTTTCACCTTCGCCTTGAATTCCATTTCGTGCTCGCATTGTTATATTTTGAAACTTTGTTTCATTTTACGACTGCGCATTTTGCAATTTGCATTCCATTCAAATTCTCAAGTCTCGTGTCGCATTTGATTTAATTAAATATTGATGCCATTTGAAGGCATTGACATTTTGCTTGAACAATAATTGAAGGCCAGAAAATGGTACTTGAAAGAGGCTAGGGACAAGGGACTTTTGTGTCAATGAAATTGAATTGAATTGATAGTTTCTCCTAGTCTTTTTGGTTCCCCTCGCATCGAGTTTTAAGTGTTATTTTTTCTCCTAATTAGTTTCATGAATTTTTTAAATTCCAGGTATAAGGCCTGGAAATTGGAATGCGATTCGTTGTGATTCACTGCTTTCAGTGCGTATTAGTTTTTTTTTTTTTTTTTTTTTTTTTTTTTTTTTTTTTTTTTTTTTTTTTTTTTTTTGTTCATATATAGGATTTCGAAGTTTGAAAATCTTTAAGGATATCTGTTTTAGAGAATGTGCAGTTTTGATTTCGATAAATTTTAATGGCAGAGTTAGACTTAAGTTTTCTAAAATTAAATCATTTGGGCCTACTGTTAATATATCATTTAATAGTGAACAAAAAATGCTAAATTTTAAAAAGTTGGATGAAGAAATCTGGGATAAAAATTTTTTTAAGAATTAAAATTGCTCATTGGCGAAACTAAGGATAAAACAGGTGAATTTTAAGCTTGTTGTGATTTGTTATGCTTGCATTCTTACGTAACTCGTAGATGAATTTATGTATTTCCACACATTTTCCATCTTTCAGTTGATATTATTATTAGCTGACAAATTTCCCGAAACCACTCTTCCTTTAAGTGTCATTCTCTCTCATTAAAACTGTTTGGTTAGGTGTTTCAGGCAAATTCTGTACGTTGTCTTTACTGCATGTGCCTCTGAAGATTTGTGCGTGTGTTTTCTTTCGAATAAACGTGATACTATATATTTTAAGTCAGTCAGCATTAACGAGGGCTTATTATTTGATCGCTGAAAATGCAATTTCTAAAGCTAAAGGCATTCCCATTGAAAAAGATTAGGTAAGATAATCGATAAGGAAAATGGGATTGGAGCACTTTGGCATTTAGCGAGGTTAATTATACCAAATAGATGCTAGGATATGGCTGTTTTTACCAGCAACAAGCATAAGAGGTTTGATTATTTATTTTTATACTCATTTTCATTTTAAACAGCTGAGTGAGTAAGTAGTTGCTGACATGCTTAAGAATGTGTTCCTATACATGTGAAAATTTGTGGAACATGAATATATGTAAGTTAATTCTTTGAGTTTTGTGAGTGAATGGTAAATCTTGTGTTGAGGTCATTAATTGTAACCACTTGTATCATCTGTAAATCAATTTGTCTTCACAAAGTTATTCTGAGCGAGATTTTCCTAGTTGAAAAAAGTTAGTGGAAGCCTTTTCATTGGCTTCTTACACCCACCCTGGATCAATTAGATATTTTCTTTCTACAGGGCTTTTTTTCAGGGTAATTGTTTTCTATATTCAAGCTAGTCTGTGGAAGACCAAATAGTAGAAGAGCAGTATGTCCGTTTCTATGAGAGATTTGGATCCAGCTTTCAAGGGAGCTGGCCAAAAGGCGTATCCTGCACTAGCTAACAATAATATATCATTGTGTTTAACTATTATCATATTTTCGTCCTGACAATTCGTTCAAGGTTGCCATTGCTTCATTAGATATTTTGTGCTTCTGCATTGTTCTCCTTGACCATATACAGTGGACTTGAAATATGGCGTATTGAGAATTTTAATCCAGTTCCTGTCCCTCAGTCATCTTATGGAAAGTTTTTCACTGGGGATTCCTATCTGATCTTGAAGGTAAGCAATATTTTCCAAATGATTACTCATTCATAGAAAGCTAGCCTCCTGTTGGTAACCCTTGTTACAAGAAGATTCTATTTCCTTTTATTTCTGTATTATATGGACTTACCTATTGTTCACATGATGCAAATTGTATTGAGATGTCTCAGAATTTTGGTTAGGTTTTAATCCCATATTAGAATTTGCACTTAAAGCATAACTCAATTTTACTAAATCAACTTATAATATGAGGACTACCAAAGTCTTATAAGGACTATATTGATTATATATCTAGTCGATGTTGAATCTCAACAATATGCAATATCATATGAGGCTGATTTTGATGTTTTTATTTATTTTTTTCTTTATATAACGTTCATCATGTAAACTCTATGCTTTAGGAGATATACAAGGTTGTCTCGGTGGTAAAATTGAATGCTAGAGACTCAAATCTTCTCGCTAACAAAAACTAACATTAATAACTAACATTTGCCGATCAAAAAGTGTAAACTCTATGCTTTTAATAACTGCAGATATAAAATAGTGTCAGGGTTCATGTGAATAATCAGGTCCTGGGCATGAGGCTCCCACTATTATGGGGTCTAGGCAGGGTTATATATATTATTCAATACTTCTATATTTATTACAACTGTGTGTGTAGCTCTCTTGCTTATAGTAACTCTAAATAATTTAATTTTTGTATTCATATTTTACCATTTCACATTGTAACACCTTAGTTTTAGTAGAAGTATAGTTCTACATGGCTAGAAGAATTCGACAAAGTTTATCATGAACTTAGTCAGACTCAAGATGATTGTTGCCTTGTATAAGACATAAAGTGATGGAGAACACTCATCCATCTAATGGTAAATAAGAATGCTAACTGATTCTGTCTCTTTGTTGATGAAGTTCTAGCTATGAAATTTTTTCTTAGTATGAACACACAAATGTTGGTGTACATGAACCATTCGCTGCACTAAAATGTGAGCATGTTTATGTTTGACATCTTTTTCTTCTTCTTCTTGGGATATTCAACAATTCCAATTTTAGCTAGAGAGACTACTTACATACATAGGATGGGAAAACTGGAAGCTTAGAGATTTACATAATCAAATCTTTTGATTTGATTACATGAAAAGAATAAAACAATAAAACAATATAATAAACATGAAAAGAATGATTACATGCATTTAAGAAATATATTGTTTTTAGTAGAGAATCTGGATAGTTTGGCCAGTCGTACTTTAGTAGGAACTTCTGTTTGAGAACTTTTGGTACAGAATGGTTTAAAGTATGATTGCATGCATTTAGGAAATATGTTATCTTCTCTCAAATGTATAAGAATTTGGTTTTCTCTAAAAAGAGATTGTTGGCTTCTTTACCATATAAGATTCGTTTTCCTCCCGCCAAATTAAAATTTGAGATCTTTGGTTCAAGTCTCAATATCTTCCTCGGTATAACTTTTGTGTTGGATTTATGTTATTCTTCATTATTTGATTTTTTTGTATATAAATATTAGTCTGTTAGTTTTTACTTTTCTTTAGTTTATTTTGCTTCCTGCATCAGATATGCATTAATGTCTTTCCATGAATATCAAAATTTTCTTTTTGATCCACTCCATGTAGACAACTGCTTCAAAAAGTGGTGCTCTGCGTTATGATATCCACTATTGGCTTGGTAAAGAGACCAGTCAGGTAAGTTTTGCTGTTTATATATTGCTACCCACTCCAATTGTTTTTGTTTAATATTTGATGTAGTCTTCCTCGGTTCATTTTCTCACTGATAATCACAACTATAAAATAGGATGAAGCTGGTGTTGCAGCCATCAAGACAGTCGAGTTGGATGCAGCCCTGGGAGGACGGGCTGTTCAGTATCGTGAAGTACAAGGCCATGAAACTGAAAAGTTCCTCTCTTATTTCAAACCATGCATCATACCTCAAGAAGGTGGAGCTGCCTCTGGGTTTAAACATGTTGAGGCCGAAGAACATAAGACACGGTTGTTTGTATGCAAAGGGAAACATGTGGTACATGTCAAAGAGGCAAGTTTGACCTTAATTCCTCTTGCTTACTCATTAATGTTTGAGTCTTGTATATTATTATTGTTGTGCGTACTGTATACAACACCACATATGTAAACATTATTTTCTACTTTTTGATTAGCTATTTGTGTTGGTTATAGGTTCCATTTGCTCGATCTTCGCTAAACCATGATGATATTTTTATTCTGGATACTGAGTCCAAAATTTTCCAATTTAATGGTTCCAATTCATGTATTCAAGAAAGGGCTAAAGCATTGGAAGTTGTACAGTTTATTAAGGATACCTACCATGATGGGAAATGTGAGATAGCTTCCATTGGTAAGTGTAAGTATATTTTACAGATTCAAAGATGATTGCTCAGTATCACTAATTGGATTTATATGCTTGAATTTCTTGCAGAGGATGGAAAGTTGATGTCTGATTCTGAAACTGGAGAATTTTGGGGTTGCTTTGGGGGCTTTGCTCCTCTTCCAAGGAAAACAGTCAGTGATGACGATAAGCCTGCTGATTCTCATCCTCCAAAGCTACTTTGGTAATATATTTTTCCAGTTTTCTCACTGGTTTTTTCATTTATATTTGCAGTCAGTATATTATTCCTTTCACTTTTTTACCAAGCGATACTTGGATGCAGTTTGCTTATGTTTATATATATATATATATATATATATTTTTTTTTTTTTTTACCTATTGATTTATTTCCCTTCTGAAACCTTATGGTGTTTATCAGTGTAAGACTGTTATAAATTTACTATTCTTTCAACCCAAAGTTGTATGTATTCTAAGACTATGAAACAATGCTAATTACATATATGAAATTTATTTATTATACTGAAATGGAAAATTCTATGTTGGTCTAGTTATTGTGAAATTATAATTTTTCCAGTGTTGACAAGGGGAAGACAGAACCTGTTGAAACTGATTCTTTGACAAAGGAATTGCTGGAGACAAACAAATGCTATATTATAGATTGTGGGTTGGAAGTGTTTGCATGGATGGGAAGAAACACATCTCTTGATGAAAGAAAAAGTGCAAGTGAAGCTGCAGATGTAACATCTCTTGTTTCTTTCTTAGCATTGTTGAGCATATTCTCTGACTTCGAATGACTCTTGAATTTTTGTGGACCAAAAACAGAAGTTAGTCAGTGGCACTGGTCGACCAAAGTCCCATATAATTCGTGTAATTGAAGGATTTGAAACAGTAATGTTCAAGTCCAAGTTTGATTCTTGGCCTCAGGCAACTCAAGTAATGTCTGAAGAGGGTCGTGGCAAGGTAGCAGGTAGTTTTAATTAAATTTTATGTTTGTCGTTCTACTGAATATGTTTCTTCTCCTTTAAATTGATTTTGTCAGAAACATTTGCCAGGCTTTCATTATGTTCTTGTAATTCTCTCCCTTTTTTGTAACTTTCTAGCACTTCTAAAACGTCAAGGATTGGATGTCAAGGGTCTCTTAAAATCTGAACCTGTAAAAGAAGAACCTCAACCCTACATAGATTGCACAGGACATTTGCAGGTACTCTACTAATTTGTATACAATAAACAATTCACGGAAATTGAAATCACTTGATGTAACTTTTCTTGTTATTGATTTTAAATTTTCTGTGGTCTTATAACCCTTATCTAATTGATTTCTTATATTGAAAGAATGTTTTGGAATCACAATCACTGTATCCATAATATTCCACCGATCTCCCATTCCAAAGATCACAATGAGAGGCATACAATGCAACTGAATGCACAAGAGGTTAAGAGCTGTATTCTATCTTATGATAGGAAAATGTGAAACCGAGAGTGTTATACTGCTTTAGATTTGATTTAGAACAAATTGAGTAGATACTTCACATTTTATGGGAGAAATGAATATAGAATAGGAAAGGGGTTTAATGTAGAATAAGCAGCATGACACTTCCTCCACAAATTGGACGTATAATAAAAATCTTTATCCTTTGCGATTTATCTGCTACATATTAATACTTAATCAGATTATTATCATATTTTTTTATTTAAATGATATTTTTCTTCCTATAGTTTATATTCATTTGTCCTACTATCTTCTTCTTTTGGTATTGATCCCTACATTTTCTTTACTTTGTATCAAATTTGTATTTAATAAGAATCTAAGAATCTTTAACATTATACAAGAAAACTTTACCTATATCTATACAAGGAAACTTTGCCTGATACATGACTAGTTTACAACTATTCAAATTTGTGAAAATCTATTAAAAGTAAATATTGTAGAAAAATTATAGGGGAATCAACAAGGAAGAAATAAATTTGGGATTTAGCTAATCCGGTTTACACCCACCACAAATTGACGATAGTGGATCTTGAAGCATCAATCTTCCACCAAAAATTGATAGCAATATTAAGATAAAACCTTAGTAAAGATATGGTCTATGTGTCTCTCTTTTTCAATTTTTGGAATATAGGTTCCATATCTTAGGACCATGGCCTAACTACAGCAGTAATAAGTCCTTTTAAGAGTTTATGAAATTTACGTCAATGGTTGAGACTTGAGGCAACAAGGTGAAAGTAGTTTCCAGAGTTTATGAATGATTGTAGTTGACATGCTGACCAATATTTTCTTTCGTTTCTTAAGTATGTGATAGATGGTATCCTACGAGAGTTTCAAACGATATGTTCTGTACTTCTCCCTATTTGGTTTGACTGATTGTAATTTCAGTGTAGAACATTTCTCTTGCTTATTTTGTCTGTGTTGTTAAGAAGAGCTTTAACATAACCACACAGGTTTGGCGTGTTAATGGCAAGGATAAGATTCTTCTTCCTACCACTGATCAGTCAAAATTTTATAGTGGAGATTGCTACATCTTTCAATACTCATATCCTGGAGAAGATAAGGAAGAGTATCTTATAGGAACATGGATTGGAAAGACTAGTGTTGAGGTGAAAAATTTAAATAGCTTTATTCTACTTCTTTTCTCACTTGTGTGTTTATAATGTTATCTTTCATGTAATCAAAGCCGAAAATCTTACTGCAAAATATTGTACTGGAACTGAAACTGTATTAGTGAATCACTACTTGTACATTTCATTACACTGTACACAACATTGGGAACTCTTTTGGGACCTGAAAGCCTTGAATAAATGTGTTTGCCTCCATTCCTTACAGAAACTTTCTTTGTTGAAATTAGGAAGAGAGGGCTTCAGCTCTTTCACTAGCAAGCAAAATGGTTGAGTCAATGAAGTTTCTTCCTTCCCAGGTAATTTTTCTTTGAATGTGTTATATTCAATTTGCTGATAGATTTTTGTCTTGTTTGCTTGTATCCCTATTGATAGTATCCGTGTGTAATTAATTGAAGGTTCGTATCTATGAAGGCAGTGAACCAATTCAATTTCATGCCATCCTCCAAAGCTGTATTGTTTTCAAGGTTTGTGGGATTCTGGTATTGGAATAACTAAGAAAAAAATTCTTTTTTATGAATATAATTGTTTTGTTTAATACTGGTCATGTATTTTAATTGTCTCTCAGGGTGGACTTAGTAATGGATACAAGAATTACATTGCAGAGAAGGAAATTCCAGATGAGACATACAGTGAGGATGGTGTTGCATTATTCCGCATCCAGGGCTTTGGACCAGACAATATGCAAGCTATACAAGTTGAAACAGTATGTCGTTTTGTCTGTTTATAGCAGCTTTCTCTATCAACTTTACTTTTATGGGCACTTCAAACTTATTTTATTTAAAGTTAAAATTACTGATTTGAATCCTATAAACAAATTTGATCTTTTGGTCCCTGTACTTTTTTCTTATGTATGCTATTTTTTAATGTCTTTTAATTCCTATAACTTCAATTGATAGAAGGAAGACTAAAAATAGTATGTATAGAGACTAAAAAGGATATAAATACTATTTATAGGGACTAAAATAAATATTTTTTTTTATCTGTGGGATCAAAAGATAAATTTTGTACAACTACGCAGACTAAACGAGTTGTAAAAATACCATTCTCTTTAAATAATTATTTTCGTATTCCTTTTGTCAACCAGGTTGCTTCCTCCTTGAATTCCGCTTATTGTTACATACTTCATAGCGGGTCCACTGTTTTTACTTGGTCTGGAGGTTTAGCAACTTCAGATGATCAAGAGCTTGTTGACAGAATGCTGGATTTGATTAAGGTCCGTTATGTCCTGAAATATGTTTAATGTGGAAAATGTGATATGTCGAAATCAAAGACCAAAAGGTTCTTTTGGTAAACATTATATTTTTGCATGTTGAAAATGATTAACTATGCTGGTTATTTATAAACTTGCCGCTGGGCTACCAATAATTCCTCTTAGTTCAGGTCCTGGGTTTGATCCAGGCAGGTGTTATCGGCCAAGCCACATTACCCATCCTGCGAACTATGTCTATTTAAAAAATATACATCACTGTTTTTTAATCAAAACATATGCTTGCCAATTGACTGTAGCCGGATTTACAAAGCAAATCACATAAGGAAGGAGTAGAATCGGAACTATTTTGGGATTTGTTGGGCGGAAAATCAGAATATCCCAGTCAAAAGATCGCGAGGGATGAAGAAAGTGACCCTCACCTATTTTCTTGCGACTTCTCAAAAGGTAAACTAATTTTTGGTTGGCTAAAGAGATTTATCTTGATCTCCATTCCCAGTTCCTTCTCTTAAAGGCAAATGACTGACATGCTTGTGGTGGCTTCTTTCCCTGCCTGGCCGACCAATGTGCAGGAAATCTAAAGGTGTGTACACCCGCTGATCTGTTGATATCATGATTTTGGAATATTCCGAGTTATGGTGTGAAGGCATGTTAAAGAAGTTTTTGCCTATGTCAATATTTTATTTACGCCATTTTAACTTTTAAGTTGCCCCTTGTATTTAAACACTCAATGACAGGGTACATTTTCAACAGCGATTCCATAGGATTGAAAAACAAGGTAGGAAAACCAGCAAGAATGATGGCCAGTGAAAGGTTACAAAACTTGGGATAATATACAATTTTAGAAGACACTTTTTATAACCACACTGCTGTTACTAAAATATGAGGCTAGAAAGATGCTTTCTTTGGTTTTCATTAAGTTATTATATGACATTATGTGTCTGAGGACTTAATTAGATGTGACGTGGCATAACGCTTGCATGATAAACAGCAGACAGCAAAATATTCAAACTTATATAATGAGTAGTTGACATAATGATTGGAAAGAAAGAATGAAACAATCTGATCCATATAAAATCATCATGTTAGGACCTAGGACATAATCTTTCTGCAAAGTGGGTATGGTCATCTTGGCTTCTTTGAAAGACTAACTGTGGATGTAGAATGCTGCTAGAAAAACTGGTCAGTGTGTTATTGATCAATTTTCTAATAACTGAAGGTGCATTTAAGATGAATCTAGATGGTGAATAAACTGGGGTGTGATTTCATCCCCAATAAAATCTAATTGCTGTGTCTTACGCTTTGCTTGTGAATATGAAAAAATTTGGATTTGTTCTCCAGTGCATTAATCGGAAGCAATGTTTGCAGGTGAAAGAGATATACAACTTTTCCCAGGATGATTTGATGACAGAAGATATTTACATCTTGGATTGTCACTCTGAAATCTTCGTCTGGGTTGGCCAGCAGGTTGACCCAAAGAGTAGAATGCAGGCTTTAACAATTGGTGAGGTATAATTGGTTTTGCTTTTCCTGGAAGCTATAGACATTCTAGATTAATTTAGTGACTAGAAGTCTAATATTTGAGTTACATTATAAGTCAAACTTCTTACCACGAGGTTAATGTTCTTTTAGGTTTTTCATTTTTAATATGGATTTAAGTTTAACTATGACAACTCTTTCAATGTATTTAGAATACCATAAAGCAGTTTCAATGTATTTTAATGTATTTTACGTTCTAGTATTTCTGAAACCAGGTGTGCAATTTTTAACTTATTCTTTGGAATTGTACAGAAATTTATCGAGCATGATTTTCTTCTACAAAATTTATCTCGTGAAGCTCCAATATATATTGTCATGGAAGGTAGTGAGCCACCTTTCTTCACTCGCTTTTTTAAATGGGAGTCTGCAAAATCCGCAGTAAGTTTTTCGATGTATACATATGGCCTCAAATAGTCCTATACTTTTGGCTACTATAATAATTCCTTGTTTATGGTAGATGCTAGGAAACTCGTTTCAAAGGAAGCTTGCAATCGTCAAAAATGGGGGAGCGGCACCTGTACTTGTAAGTAATCTTTTCTTTGCTTCCTTTATTACAGAATAACTTATTTTCTGAAGAGTGAGGAATGATCGCATTAATCTTTGATAGATGTCACGAGTTAGATTTTATCTATCCCATTGTTACTTGTTAGCAGGTCCTCCCCACCCCCAAATCCATCTAAATCTTCACACCTCTAAATAGACTCTAGTGGGAAAATTTTATATTAAAAAATTATCTCATTGATATAAATTTTTCTATTCTAGTTGTATTTTCTAACCATTTATCGCAACTTTCTTAGTCCGTGCTAGGTTTTAGCTTAATCTTTGAAAATAATATATATTTTTTTTCAAAAACTCTCTAAATGAAGGTAAAAAGATAATTACTTTTACATAATAAGTTGAACTAAGAACACACTTAACTGTATAATATTCTAATTGGTGCCCCTTTCTATATATTTCTATTTTCCAATTAGGTTTCTTTTTTAATCACAGAAATTTAAACCTTTGGATGAGCATGAATTAAAAGATTATTAATCTGGCAAAGTTTTTCAAGATTTGGTAATTATTTTGATATTGGTGATCTAGATTTATCTCCATGATTAAATCTATTTAAAAAAGAAAATAAAAGAAATTACTACTTGATTAGAAATATTAAACTTAGAGGTGACAAAACGGGTTACCTGTTGACTTGGCCTGATAAAAATAGGATAAGGTGAACTGACTATCATAGTTGTGCATGTTGGTGAGCCAGTCCGATAGTTATTTGCTTTCTTTTTTATTATAAGCACAGTTCATCTTGGAAATCATTAATTGGTTAATTAATATCTTTAATTAGATAAATTAAAAGAAGTATTATCATTATAATTAATAATTGAAATTTAATTTATAAGTCTTAATGATTCGAGGTACAGTTCTATCTAATGAGTGTTTACTTCTTTCAAACAATACAATATAAAAAAGTTAATCTTTAAACTATTTTTTTCATTTTAGTTTTTTAATTATATAAATGGATTGGCAAGCCAGAGTGATATGGCACGCCAAATTAGTGGCGGGCTGGGAGATTAACTCACTTTGCCACTCATACTATAACTTTGTAGTGTTGTCCTATCAAAAGAAAACATGAAATTTTTGTGATTGGTGAAATGATTTTCTTATTATTAAATTTCTTAACTAAAGTTTAATGTTTGAAGATAAATTGAATAGATTAATTACTTTATTTACAGATTGAAATGTTAGATTTACTAGCTTATAGATTTTGTCATCAGTTACTTTACTGTTGAGAAAACTAGAACAGAGTAAAGATTGGTGAATGATATGAGATTAGATTAGACATAACATTTATCTAAGGTCCCATAATTTCTTAAGCCAGTTCTACTCCCAAGGAGAGGACTAAAGTTCAAACTTGGAAAAGACAAATGTTTGAAGGACATCGTGTCGTAAAGCTAAAATAATGATAAAGAAATACCAGAGAGTGGCATAAGCTTTTGAAATGAGTCTACCAACAGTCATGCAGGAAATTAATGATCATACTTTTGGTTTTGTATAAAAGAAATAACCACTTTACACCAATAAAAATAAATTTATGAATTTTAATTAATAATTCATAAACTTATATTTTATTTTAAAAGTACTCCTTAGATTAAGTAGTTGTTATTTAATGGCATTCTCTTTAATTCAATAAAGTGATTTTGTCATCAATGAATGTGATTTATGCTGCTAATAAACTTATAAATAACTTAAGGATATAACAAACGAATAACTGATGCATCTATAAATGAGTTTAGATTTCTTATAATTGAAAAAGAAACAGCAGTTTGTTGCTGTTTTCTACAATCGTGGCGTAACCTCATTTTATTGCTTCAAGCCTTCAAGAAACTTGTAAACACGCGATCTTTCGTAGCTACATTCAATAAAATTAGTTATGAAGTGTACTGGACTTGGTTGACTGAACTATATATTGAAGTCTTACTGCTGAATTCAACTTTTGAAGGATTTGAAACGAGTGCTGATCCTTCACAGGGGTAGGGGTCTGAGTTGGCAAATAGATTAAGACATGAGTTATAGATATAACTTAGTATATCCGTCTGGTTATTGAATATCTAATACATTATCAGAAACATAAACGAAGAGCATCAGTATCTTATGGGGGAAGGTCTGGTGGTGTGCCAGATAAATCTCAGCGTTCCCGCAGCATGTCGGTCAGTCCTGATCGTGTTCGTGTGAGGGGCAGATCTCCAGCCTTCAATGCACTAGCAGCTAATTTTGAGAACACAAATACTAGGAATCTTTCAACTCCACCTCCAATGGTTAGAAAACTGTACCCAAAATCTGTGGCACAGGATACAGCAAAACCGGCACCTAAATTTTCAGCCATATCTCATCTTACTTCTAGTTTTGAACAACCATCAGCTCGAGAAAATTTGATTCCTCGGTCCCAAAAAGGTATGCAGTAGATGAGTGTATTGATATTTAATGTTAGTGTTAGAATATTTCTGATACAAAATGGCTTTTCTCTTTTTGGATTGTTATGATATGAAGTGAGTTTAGTTACCGCCACATCAGACCCCGAGACAATTGCGGAGGGGGCTTCTATGAGCAGGAGAATAGAATCCCTTACCATAGAGGAGGATGTGAAAGAGGGTGAAGCTGAAGATGAAGAAAGTCTCCCAGTATACCCATATGATCGCATTAACACAGATTCTACAGATCCTGTAACAGATATTGACGTTACTAAACGAGAGGTATAATGAAAACAACTAGATTTACTGTAGCATCATCTTGCGTGTTTTCTCATCTCTTTTTTCCCCCTTCATTCTTTGGAAATTGCATCAAATGACCAAGCTTTATTTCATTTTAGTTCTGACTTGTTCGAGCTTCATGAACAGGCTTATTTGTCACCTGCCGAGTTCCAAGCGAAATTAGGGATGGCTAAGAAGGAATTTTACAAGTTACCAAAATGGAAACAGAACAAACTCAAGATGGCAGTTCAGTTGTTCTGATTTTTGAAGTACACTTCACCTTCTGTCTGCTCCGTGTATTTGACATTCTTATCTGTGCTTTATATCTCAGGAGCTTGCTATCTGTTTTTTTCCGTTAGAAATTGAACATAGGGAAGTGAAAGGAGAGCATGAGTTTTCTTATAACAAGTGAAAGGAAGAAATTAAATAAAGATATTTAGGTTCTTTCTTTGTGGAAGAGTTGCTTGGTGTTAATTATGTAGAGGGGTTGATTGCTTGTCTTTTTTGCTTGTCTTTGGTGTTTCTTGTTACTCATTTTTTCATTCAAAATTGTTTTGGGGGAAGAAATTACTTAGGTTGTTTTGATAATTATGAAGTTTGTACAGTAAAGTGTAAAAGCCACCCAACAAGTTATTCATTTTGGAAATAAATGTGTGATTTCCCCCTCCCCTTTTTATTACTCTCAATTTTTGTTTCATGTCAACATTTTTCTTGGTTGTATATCGAACGTTCAAGCAATTGAGGTAGTAGAAGCGGAGAAAAAGTAGCTATTTTTCTTGACAACTTGCTTCTTTCTTTTGTTCCACTTCTATCTACTATGCCACCTTTTTGTTGCAAGGATTAATGAAGTTGAATTCCTCCAGAAATAAATAAAATTATCTGTTGTGCTCCTAAGCATTGGCACACAGATCGTCCAAATACAGACTAAGAATGCATCCTTACAACGTGCATATGGAAAAAGGAAAAGGAGGCTCAGTCTAATCTAGTGCAATTACTTTGAAATTGCAAGATTGAGATTGGTTGGACTCGTTGTGAAATTAACTTGAAAATTTAAATCCAATTCACTTTTAATAGATTGTAGACTGAGTTAGATAATAACAAGAACAAGTAAATAATTAATTTAAAATAAATACAATCTTACAGTTACAAAATTATTATCATACTCGTCTTATTTTCATTTTTTTTAATTTACCATCACAAGTTAAATACATATAATATAAAATAATAAAACAAAAGAAGTTTACAATTATTTGATAAATATTATACTCAATCCTCAAATATAGTATTCTTAATATACAATTTTAGTTCATAAAGAAAGTTTAGTAGTACATTTGATCACTTAAATTTTTAAAATTAAGCAATTTTAGTACAACATAATGTATCATATAACTTTTAGCAACGTATTCTTTCGAATGACAATCTTAAAACTTATAATTAAACGCTATTAGTATATCCCACATAATTAACATTGTAATGATTCACTTTTATAATTTTTTATAAAAATAATATACATTCGCAAAACTATAAATAGCTAAAGTACATTTAAATCTATATTTAACCAAACATTTTATGAAAGTGTCTACTACAGAATCAATCCAATTTAACTTGTCTCATCTTTAATCCTTTTAAACTGACAGTTATACCAGTTGAGAAGTTGAACCATATAATTCATCTCAACTTCTTTTAATGGATTAAATTGGTTGGCATGTTCCAGTCATTTTGATATTTCTAAGCAAACTCATTTCTTTTAAGAAAAGTCATAAAAGTATCATGTTCACTTCTTCTTTCCATTATTTAAGGTATATACTTTTCTTTTCTCTTTTTGTGCTATGCATTTACTGTTTAAGAGGAAGGAAAGAAGGTGAAAATTGTTAAGAACTCTCGTAGTTTGCTTCAGGTGATCAATAACGCAACGTATGGCAAGCAAGATTTTGACTGAAAACCAGTTTGGAGGTCCTAATTTGTCCAAAATACCCATTATCTATATATTCAAATATGCATAATTTATGATCGATTATATAAGTTAAAAATATTTTTTTTTCACGTAGTATACTCATATGATCATAATCAACTCTCCAATTTATGTTTAGTTAAATATCAATATATTTAATAAAATATAATAAATTACGGTTAATCATAATTGAGTACATCCCTTCTTTAAGAAAGAAATAATAAAAAAAATATGTAACTAAAAATTCAATAATAATTTTCTTGAATCAGCATGACTGCTATCTTGCTTCTTCTAGTTAGTAGTAATTTATTCTCTATTATAACATAATAAAAGTCTTTTCGTCTTCTTTCTTTTCTTTTTTTACAATAACAATACTTTATTATGTTTATCCTAACAACACAAACCTTTTCCTTTTTTCCTTTTAAATTAACTATAACTGAAAAATTTCTCATTATCATCTTGGTCAACTTCTAAAAGATTTCTAAGTTTGTAATTTGATTTTAGGTTCCACAATGCACCAATTTAACTTTTTCATCCTTTACAAGATTTCTTAAAACATGAAAATTTTGATGAGTTTGTTTCTTCCATGATAATTGAGTTATAACTATATATGATGGTGGCACTACCTTCTTGAACATAATTTAAGTTTTTCATAACTCTTCTTATTCATATAGATTGCCATATACAAGCAGCAACAATAATAAAATCTGTTTCAGTATTTGAGAAAAATAACAATTGATTATTTTTTAAATCTATGACATTGTTCTCAGGGTCAATAAAAAAAATAACCACATGTATTTTTGTAATTTTTTCACCTCCCTGCATAATTAGAACCTTTGAAAGATAGTCCGTCAATATTAGATAAAAAATCCTTATTAACATTGATTAAGAATATGTCTTGAACCAACATTGACAAACAAATAATTCTAATCAATATTGGTAAAAGGATAAACTCAACTCATGATGATAAAAAAATTATATTTGACATTATTAATGTTCACATCTTAATTAATATCAATTAAGAAATGACAATACATTATAAGAAAAATAATAATATTGGCAATGTTGGGTAAAACTAATCAGAATAGACTTTAACTTGAAATAAATTTGTGTCATCCTCCATAAAAAAAAAATAAATTATCAAAGTTAAGAATGTTCCAATCTTAACTAAATCATTAATGTCTTAATCTCATGTAAAATATGTCTCAACCTAAATCAAAGGTATGGTAACATAAAAAAAAAAAAAAAACATACAAATGTGGGAATGAAGAAATATTATGAAAAGTTATAATTTTTTTAAGTAAAATTTGAAACCTTTTAATTTAAAATAATCAAATCGTTTTTATTAGTTTTTGGAATTTTACTTTTTAAAATTTGAATTTATTTTAAAATTTCAAAATCTAATCATAATTTTATAAAAAGTTAAGAATTTTATATAATAATATTTACTAGAAAAACATATTTTATGGTAAAACATTTGAATAATTCTATAAATATAATTATCTTCAAAGATTCTTATTAGTATCTCATTCCAAAAATAACACCGTCCACAAGAATTGTATATTGTAGAGTAGAAAAAGGTTAGAATACCACACGCACCTCACAAAACACCTGTTACGTCATTGGGATTTGGGATATCTTCAATTATATTTCCCTACGTCCATCACTGATCTTTCTTATAATATTATTTACGCATTGTCAATAAAGAAAATTCGGAAAATCTGTTAGATTAATGCAAAAGAAAGAATATTATATGAATCTATCGTGAGTGTCAGAACTACACGATTGTTCAACACGTTTCAGTTCACTTGGCGTCAAAAAATGCCGAAATTAATAAGAATAAATTGTTAAGAAAAGGCTAACAGAAAGTGATTTAGAAAAATGGAGAGAGAGAGAAAGAAAAGACAAATAGAAGAGGTTGCAGTTGCAGAGACGCGTTTGTCTGAGATAAATTTGGAAGGTTGCGAGTGATGATATAATATATATAAATATATATATATATATATATATATATATATATATATATATATTTTTTG
>Ga0209489_103026_pt1 | contig 33382 bp, 15 predicted proteins | sample SiratrowhiteBW_FD_187527 | JGI IMG/M metagenome (GOLD analysis project Ga0209489, IMG submission 187527) | Root nodule microbial communities of legume samples collected from California, USA - Siratro white BW (SPAdes) (version 2) | ecosystem: Host-associated > Plants > Roots > Nodule | place...
TAAAAAAAAAAAAAAAAAAAAAAAAACCTATTAAATCTGGTAAACACTACAAGATAAAACTACAAAATATATTAAAAATAAGTATATTTGTTAATTTACTAATAATATAAGGAAAATGAATACTATATTACAATTAGGGAGTGATTTAAAATTAAATTTTTCAACTTTTTGTTTATTAAACATATTTCAATTTTTTATTATTTTTATTTAAGTATTAATAAATATGTTATTTTTATAACATGTTTATTAGTACTATTTTTATAACATAAATAAAGAAGATAAATGCTATTTTATAAAATATACAACATATAAATATGTATTTTAAAATTAGAGTTACGTTAAACATGATTTGGGAGGAAATAAAATAATTTCCCCTTATCTTGAATAAATGCAGAACCACAAAAAAAGTTATTTTTTAACTTAAAAAATATTCCTCCTCTGCTACTTAGAAAAATACCAACACAACATACAGAGTCAGAACAAAATACCCTCATCCTCTTCTACTTTTTTTTATCAACAAAAATAATTCAAAAATGAAGGATAAAGGGGTGCTTCAACCTTTTCTATTCTGCTAACGTCCCTCCAAATTTCTTCCCCAGCTCTATTTTGTTCATGACAGACTGCTAAAATCTGATTACTGAAGATAATTGGGATTCTAATCCATATAAATCAGTCATACTAGTTTTTATGATTACGATGAGCATTAATTTTTTAAGCTGTATTTGTTGGCATTGAACTCTAGACTTACACGATAATTCATGTAATGTGATTAGTTCAAAGTTACTATAAAAAGTGGGCATATACTTACAAGTATATATATATAATGAATACATTTGCTGCAATTGTTTGCCATCAAATTACAATTTACCCTCTCTCTTCATTGAAATTAGGACACGCTGATTCAAAATAGAATCCAGTGATACAGTTAAAACTCAACTTTGATCAAAATGAGAGAAGGTCCAACTTTGCTGAAGATTCAACAACTTTTTTTGCTTTCCTAAAAACGTGTGTCCAAAGAAATTGTCCATTTGATTATGTGTTTATTAATGCTACTAACCAAGTCATAACCTTGGACAATAAGCTATAGCATTAGTTGTGAACCCTACCTCCTACATAAGCTAATTGCAATCCTATCAAAATTCCCCACATTTCAAGAAATAATTTTACATAGTTGTTATTTATAATAGGAACAATTAATTAGATAACCTAAGGAATTGGCTAACAATTTGTAGGGTACAATTATAGGATAGAACTGTATGAACTTAAATAACCCTATACATTATATTTTCCTATGTTGGTTACTCTAATTTAATTGTACAATCCAAATTGTTCAAAAATGTCTATCTATCAATTTTCTTAATTGTATGCATAAATAGTTACTTTTAGAATGATGAGATAAAAAACTACTTCTAATATCCTAAGTTACAATAGAAAAATAAAATTAAATGTATGTAATTATTTGAAAACCTAAATATTTTTGTACTCTTCTAAACTTGAGTTTATTTTTTAGAAGTTTAAAAGTTGTTATTTCCTAATTTAAAATAGCGCACTATCCGGTGTAGATTTCAACTAAGGGTTTCCTTTGAACCCTTGAGCCATCACCAACCAACCAATTATTTTCCAACATTTTTTTTTAAATTCTCTAGGATGAATCTCTTTATGGTATGTTACATCAACATAGAAACTAACCCGTTCTTTCCAAATTAAACACGTTTACATAGAATAATCAAACTGACCATTCAAATTTCAAAAGATAACAGCGTTACCAAATTAACGTATCAGCAAAACTTTCCAAAAAAAAGAAAAAAAAAGAAACACATCACCCATCGCCAACAACAGTGATAATAATAGAATTCATAATATAATCTTCAATTCTAAATGTTAACAAGAACAAGAATCAAGCCCCCCCTACCTAGTTCTTGTCCATACATGCACATATCCCTAAGTACCCTGAACTATATAAATAAACCAACATGCAAAACCAAAGGGTATTATTGTCTAATCCCTGCCTGTGCTCTCAGCATGAAGTAACAATTCTGAGCTCACCATGCATATTCCCTTGCAAACAAACACACTGCTTCTCTTTCCTCGTTCTTCACCTTCGAATACGACAAAATCATTTCTTACGTGGCAAATTTTCATTGCTGCGTGTTCTTCACGCAAAGCATTAGCCTGTGAACTAAACCTGTCAAATTTGCGCTGCGGAAATTTTGTCTACACTCTCTAATGTAACATTTTCTAAATCCGCAAGTGGAGGAAGTGCTACGTTGAATAAAAGGCAGTGTCTCGCTGTTTTGATCCCATAATATCGTATCAAACTTTCCCAAAACCAGAAAGGATAATGAAGACTCAGTTTTCAAATGGAAAAAAGGCAATGGAAGAAGAATTGATCAGAGGGCGTGACATGGCAAACCAGCTACTTGAAGCACTTGGTCATGATAAATTGAACATTCATCTTCAAGAGGAGGGTAGGTCAAAGTCAGTGTTACCATTTGTTGAAGATCTTGTGCGCAAGGTCTTGTGCTCATTCACAAATACCCTTTTGCTTTTGAACTCCAATAGTCATGTCTCCAATGAAGTGACACCGTCTCTCTCCCTCAGAGATGTCTCGTCATCAACGGATTGCCCTGAGATGGAGTCTGTGCATGAAAACTGCAAGAGTCGCAATATTCTCAAACCTAATAATCGAAGAAGGTGCTACAAGAGAAAGTAAGAATCTTAATTCATGTCATTCATATCAAGAAACTATTAGTTACTGAGCCAATAAACTCTTTCTAGTGCAATTTCTTCTATTTTAATTTATTAAAAAATCAAACAATATTAAGTGAAACTTTCAATTCTCTAAAATACTAACCAACTTTTGTAACTTTCAATAAATTTTAGCTTAAAATGGTATATTTAAAGGAGCGTATAGTAAATAATAAAATAATTACTAAGATCTTTTTTTATATATATACAACATCATACTGAAGTTCAAGTTTAGGATTTTATATAAAATACATAATTTATCATCATTAGATCAACCCTAATAAATTATATGATTAGTAAGAACATTAGTAAAATGGTATTTTTTTGTATGATAAAAAATATCATAAAGAGATTTAGAACTATTTAATTAAAAGAGGTTGGGTTGATTGCATCTTGGCTAAATGTTTCAGACATATTTAACTATGATTACACACTTATTGCGACTAATTCTTAGTTCTTGCAATATTTCTTAACTATTCCAGTGAATTGATAATTGGATTAGTTGTGAGAATACTTAAATATACGAATTCTTAAATTGATAATTTTGTCTCATATATATATATATAGATCAATTGCGCCAACTTGGGAGAAGGACAGCTCAATACTGATTGAAGATGGCTATGCATGGAGAAAGTATGGACAAAAAATGACATTGCACGCAAAATACCTCAGGTATATTCTTCGGTTTCTCTCTCTCTATATATATATGTGTGCGTCTATATCTATATCTATATCTATCTATATATATATATATATTTCAAGGTGATGAATGAAATATGGTTTTGCAGGAGCTACTACAGGTGCACTTACAAGAATGATCAAAGATGCTCAGCAATGAAACAGGTGCAGAGGATTCAAGATGATCCTCCTTTGTACCGAACAACCTATTATGGCCATCACACTTGTAGAAGTCCTATGAATACGGAGATTATTCTGGAGCCTCTTTATCCCTCTGCCTCATCCATGTTACTTAGCTTTAATAACAGCTTTGAAAGCAAACAAGAAAACCCATTTCCCTCGCCACTACTAGCATCAATCAAACATGAGCCCCAGAAAGTGATTCTCGATGACCATGGTGCTCAAAACCAATTGTCTGCTTTAGAAAACCTCCTATTATACGATTATGACATTTCTTTTGATGATTCGAGGAGTGCCACTTTGCTGTCGTCGACTGAACCCGTGCAATTTGATAATGTTTGTGGACAGTTTGGATTTTGAGGGCTAGGTATTCGTTTTGGAGGGTAACTTCATATAGTTAGAGTTGCAGAGCTTAGATCTGGACGTTGTATTAGCTAGTTTTTTGAATAAAACCTTTGTATCTTAAATCTTGTCAAAACATTGTGAATCATAAACCTCACTTAAAATCACTAAACTTTTATTTTTTTTACTAAAATGCATGATTGCCCTTCATGTCATTAAGTGTTTTCAAATAAATCAACTCAATTATATCAACTCTTACATATACTAGTGGATGTGGATAGAGGCTATCCTAATAGGATTGAGAAGAAAAGAAATAGAAGAATTCAATGGATTTATAGAAAATACAAAAATATTAGACATACTTATGACAGGAAGCTTACATGATACATAACCAATGAGGTAGCAAAAACTATGTAGGATAATTTGTATGTGGGATAGGTAGTAGTTTATATCTCTGAACATAAATTTTGTGGACAACTTTTCGAAGCAGTCCTTTCTTATTCAATCTTTCAGTAATAGTTACATGATACATAACCAATGAGGTAGCAAAAACTATGTGGATAATTTACATGTGGGATAGCTAGTAGTTTATATCTCTCAACATAAATTTTGCAGGCAGCTTTTCAAAGCAGTCCTTCCTTATTCGGTTTTAGTAATAGCTTTGGTATGCTTTGTGTTTTATAGGGTTGAAGTATTGTTAAAGTATTTCCATTAATACATTTTTTATTGCAGAGCAAAAAAAAAATGAGGTAGAAAAAGTAGGTTGGGTAGAGTTTTTGTGTCAAAAGAATGGTTGGATGTATGGTTCAAATGTACAAAATTGGTATGTTTTAGTGATGAAACACTATATGATAGATTGGGGGTCCAAACTGTCTAAATACATAAATGTTTAACACATCAAACCAAATTTCTTAGAAACAGTCAAGGGTTTCTGGAACGATATTGAAGTAAATGGAAATGAAATATAGGTTCGAAAGGAAAAGCTCAAAAGGCTCAAACAGGACTTTAAATGATGGAATAAAGAGGTGTTTAATAATGTCAAAAATTGGTGTAATAAACAAGAAGGATGAAGAAAATGATTTAGATGAAGAGGACTAATCAGAGAGGATTCATCTTTTTGCAAAACTAAGGAAGATGACATGTAGACAGGAAGTGTTATTAAAGTAAAAGTAAAGAGCAAATTGATTGTAGGGAGGGGATTTAAATATTAAGTTTTTGTCATAGGCAGATTAGATGAAAGAGAAAAAACATATGATTAAAGGGGTTAAAATTGAGGATGAGTGATGTGAGGAGCCTAGGAAGGTCAAAGAAGAAATTAAGAATTATTTTAGATTTTCTCATAGGCGGATTAGATAAAAGAGATAAAAACATATGATTAAAGGAGTTAAAATTGAGGATAAGTGGTGTGAGGAGCCTAGGAATGTCAAAGAAGAAATTAAGGATTATTTTTAGAATAAGTATAAAGAAGAATGTAATGTGCAGATCAGGCTACACAAAGTAAGTTTTCCATGCATAAACCAATAGGATAACGAATTCCTAATTAACAATTTTTCAGAAGAGAAAGTTAAAGATGCAGTATGGGATTGTGATAAGAGCAAAAGTCTAGGACTAGACGACTTAATTAATTGTAATTTTACACAATAATATTGATACATTATCAAGGAGGATGTTATAGGGGTGGTAAACAGGTTCCACAGTAATGGGAAGATGGTAAAAGGGAGTAATGTCTCATTCATTAGTCTGATATATAGGTTGAAAACCACAAAATTTACAAGATTGTAAGCCTATATCCCTAATAGGATGTGTGTATAAGATTTTATCAAAAATCCTGTCCAATAGATTCTAGAAGGTATTGCATAGGATTATTGACAAAAATAATCTGTAGAGGGACGAGGTTAGTGTGGTAGTTTTTAATGAAGTTATAGAAGAGCTAAGGAGAAAGAAGTGTCAATGCATCAGACTTTGAAAAAGTATATGACCTTGTGAATTGGGACTTCCTCCTATAAATGATGGAGGGCTTGGGATTTTGCACTAAATGGATACAATAGATTAGAGGTTGCTTAGTATTATCATCAATTTCAATCATAATCAATGGTAGCCTTACTCAACAATTCACTCCTACTAAAGGGTTAAGATAAAGGGACCCTCTAGTCCCTTTCTTATTTCTCATAGTGGTCGAAGAATTAGTTGAGGTTGTTAGGCAGGTTAAAAGCAAGGGACTGTTATAGGGCGTTAAAATGGGTAATAGACAATTACCATTTAGTATGATGCAGTTTTTTGATGACACTATTTTCACAAGCAAGCAGAAGTAAAAAACATAATGACATTAAAAAGCATTCTTAGGTGTTTTGAATTAGTCTTTGAACTTAAAGTCAGTTTTCATTAAAAACAAGCTAGGGAGCATTGGAGTTGAGAAGAGGTTGGTTGACAGATATGTTGCAATACTAAATTGTAACATCATGAACATACCATAAAAGTTGGGGCTAATGATAGAAGGAAAGAATTTTGACAAAACATGATATTTAATATAAAGAAGAAATTAGCAAAATGGATAAGAAATCATCTATCTTTCGAAAGGAAGGTTACATTAGTAAAATCAGTACTTTGAACTATCTCACTGTATTATCTATCTATTTTTAAAATGCAGGTTTGTGTAGGAAAAATAACTAGAAAAATATAGAAATAAATTTTTATGGGAATGGGAACATGAGGAGAAAGCATATGTAAGCCAAGGAAGAGAAGGGGTTACGAGTAAAGTTGTGCAGTGCTGTAAACTAAAGTTAGCACAAGAACATGAGTGGGAGTGGGAAGAGAGGTTTGAGAAGGAGTATTCAGTGAAAAAACGCATACATTAAGACAACCAATGCCAACTTTGAAGGTGTTGAGGAGGTGTTATACAAGATAACCAATGCCAACTTTGAAGGTGTTAAAAGGAGGTATTTCGTAAGTTGTGGAAAGTTAAGAGCTCACCTTCCTCTCAAATAGGCAGTTGGAGAGTTTTTCACAATATACTCCCAATTAGTGATAGATTACTTAAAATCACTATAAGAAAAAGGTTACTAGAGACCAATTTTTAGATACCAAATAAAATGGTTGTTAATTGTGATCAAAATAGTTATCAAATTATATTTTGGTTGCTAAATAACTATAAAATATAATTAATTATTGAATTTAGTGACCAATTAAGTCAAGATAATTGGTATCTGACATTAGCTATCAAGGTTTTAGTGACCAATACCATTATATTCTAAATTAGTCTCTAACTTAATTTGATACCAATTTAAAATCTAATAGCATAGGTCACTAAAACCTTGGTAGCTAATGTTAGATACCAATTATCTTAATCTAATTGGTCACTAAATTTAATCATTACTTCTATTTTGTAGTTATTTAGCAATTAAAATTTAATTTGATGACTATTATAGTCACAATTAATAACTATTTCATTTAATAGCTAAAAACTGATCTCTAAATAGTTATTTTCATGTAATGAATTCCAATTTGTGAGTCCGAAGTGTATATTTTTGTAATTCTTACTCTGAAAGTGTGAACCATCTGTTTTTCTCGTGTAAGGTGACCTGTCAAATTTGGAAATGGAGTGACAATTTGGAGTGAGATCGGTGCATCATGTTAATGCAAAAAATCAATTCTTAAGATTCTATTTGAATGGGGTAAATAGGAAAGGGTGTGCACTGAAGGCTATTGTGTGGCTTATTACAATTTGGTATGTGTGGAAGTATAGGAATTATAATATTTTTAACAATAGAAATTGTAACATCCTTGAAATTTTCACATTAATTCAAGTTAAATATTGACCTGTGAATAGAGCTAAGCATTATTGAGTTTGTTTCTCTTTCTCTGATTGGTGCTTACATATATATCTATGATGTCTTCACTGTTTTGGGTAGGACTTTGGTGGGTTGCCTCATTCATCTAATATTGGGGCTTAGGAGGGTTGTTAAGAAGTAAGAGAAAAAGCTTTGTTCTTACCTGTCAAACACCATGTGTGTGCTGATTGTTGCAGGGGTCCACTGAGACGTGATGATAGGGGCGTGCTGGGAGTGGTGCCGAGGAATATTAAATGCTTGGAGCAGCATAAGAAATGCATATGCACATCTGAAGATGCTTTTTGTTTGCCTTATCCGTACAGTAAATCGGTGAAGGGGAGAATATGATCTGTTGGACCCTGTTTAACGGAGTTATGTTCTGCATGTATGGGAGTTCCTTGTTTCTTTGGCAGGGTTCCTTATTTCTCGTATATTTGTTTGAGCCATTGGATACATTCTATAGAACAGTGTCTTTGTTTAGGAACACTAACTACTTTCTATATTTTGCAGCCCCTAAACCCTTTTTTTTTTTTATATAAGTTGAGATAACCTATTTTATCTTGTTTAATTTATACTTTTTTGTTGCTGATATAAAACAATATTTGAAGGCTTTTAATATAGGTTTACTAGAAAATGAAAATAGAGACTAAATATGAATAAACCAGATCTATGAAAAGATATTTTAATATCAAAATATAAATCTTAAAAAGCATTAATAATCTCTTCTTGAATTTAACCGACATAATGTAAAATTATATTTTCTTATATTATTCCACAAGCATACCTAGATATGTGAATGGTATAAATTCATCAGAATCTTTAACTAATAGTCTTTCCTAACTTATCCAATATTAAACTTGTGAAAAGTTTATCTTAAATCCTCACACGGTTTCAAAGAATCATAATATTTTTAATAATTAAAGTATTTTGTATTTGGATCTCACATAGATAGTAAAAATAAAGGAAAATTATTCTTTTTATCAACAAAAAGGTTTTTTAAAATATTAAAATAATAAAAGATTCACTTTTATTTATACTTTTCTTAGCATAACTTATTTTAAAGTTTTTAATTTTCTTATCTAGAAGAATTTAACAAATAAACCCTAAGTGTATTCAGAAGAAAAATACTCTTAGTTCCGTAAAAATAAATTGTATCCTCGTTACTCCTCCTTTTTTAACCAAACTGTAAAAATTGTTCTCTTTTTCTTTCCTTTCTAATTTTTATGTCCCTTTTCAAAAATCAAAGGATGTATTCAGGATTCATTTCATCTCATAATAAGTGCCATGCTAGATTTCTTTTTGTACACATAAATTATTAGAATATATATTATTATCTTATCAAACTAGAATCGTACTATACTTAGTAGTAGAATTAAAAAATTTCTCTTTCCTTCTTAAATGAGACAGGAATTATTATGTCAGAGATTGTTACTCTTAAGCATTAAATGGGAAAGTTGGATATATGTGTAATTATTAGCACTACTCTCTACTTAATACTTAATTGAGTAATTAATTGGTGGTGGAGGCTGCTGACGTCACAGCTGCGACCCCTTACGTATTGCTGGTGACGTCACCATGCACACTCGTTATCAACCTCCATTGGTTGTCTCGCACGTGGCGTTGGAGAGTGCAAAAGTTGGCTCTAGCACTTGCACTTGTCTCCATACTCCTAATTCTTTATTAATTATCCCAATTCTTTATTAAAACCTAGGTTAAAAAAAACCTATGACAAAAAATACCTCCCTCGGAACTGGTCGGCTTTGCCGTGGAGATCAAAAAACCTTTCGATCGCAGAATGGCCGCAGAAGCATTTCTCAGAGAACGCGATTTTTTTCCAAACCAACTTATTGGTAAAACAAGTGCAGATGAGGAAGAGTGCTGCCACTAACATCTCAATTTGCTATAGATCTTGGTTTACCCTAACCCTAATATCTTTGGCAAAAACCACCATGTTGCTTTCTAGCAGTTTTCTCTTTCCTACGCCCCTGGTATCTGCTATATGGACAAAGGTTCCGACAAAATATGAAAATTTGAATGCTGCAAGTGCTTCAAGATTCAAGATGTGGAGGTAATTCATTATATTACTTTTGTTAATTGCTTTCATTTCATAATAACCGCAATAATGGATTCCTTTTTCTTTGCACAGTACTTTTACAAACTATATATATATATATATTGTTTTTAATGCTTACATGATAAAAAAATACCAATTATTCTTTGTAAATATTCTTGTCAAGTTGATACAAATAGTGTCCATTCTCTGAACCAATTTCTTTATTTTGACTTTGGAATTTATCAAGAATCATAAAATTTGGTAATTTTTATTATAATTTTTTTATTCCTATTTCTCTCTAAAATACCTAAGAGATATCCAACGATGATTTTTCATCGCTTCTGTAACTCCTTACCAAGATAACCAACATAAAATTTTCAGAAAGGACTACATATGTAGTCTTTTGGAATCCAGATCCTTTATTAATTAGATTTTTGGTGAATCCTTTTATTATATCTTTAAAATATATTGATTTTGATATATTAAAAATATTTTAATATATGTTAAAATATCAAAATTAATATATTTTGAAAATATAATAGATGACAGCACACACACAAAAAAAATTAACAGAAAATCCGGATTCCATCTCTTTTCTTATGATATTTTTTTTCTTTGGTATGATATTATTGCAAATAAATGCTAATTAAGTGACAGTCTGTTGGTGGTTTTATATACATAGAAGGTTGGACTTATTAATCAGCTGAAGAGGTGAGACGAATTAAATCAAATAGTCTAATAAAGGTGCGAACTTATATTAACCTATTATTTACAATATAGAGTAACATGAATCAATAAATATAAAAAAAAGGTTAAATCAATAATTGAAGTTTAAATTATGCAATAATTTTAAATATTTAACATAAAAGTTTTGTTGTAGATAATGATTCTGTCTTATTTATGCAAAAATTGTCTGCGGTGTATATGATTTCAAAAAATCAAATTAAAGATAAGATGGCATGCTAGTTTTATCTTATCTTATATTGTAAATAACAATTTGGTTAGACGACCAAATAAGATCAAATTAGCTGTCAAAATCTAGATGTCACGCTCAATATCCTATATATTCAAACCCAACCTTATATCATAAAAAAATGCTTGTTATTCTTTATTTTTAAATCATATATGATAGCCAATAAGGTTTATCTTACATCATCATAGATGCTAGTAGTATTTTTATAGTATTTGTCTTATGTTCAAGTTTTTATCCCATTAAGGAAACATTAAAGTAATTTTTAAATATTAGTGTTACTTAATTTGTAATGTTATTAAAATTTGTTTAATTAAAAGATTCACTTGAAAAATATTAAAAAGTGTATAAAATTATTTTTAAATGATTTAATTATCAATCAATAATATCAATTTAATGTTAAACATTAGTATAGGTGGTTTAATCAACTATTAGAGTTTGTTTAATATTGGACATAATAAAGTAGGCTTAGTCAACTTTAATGCGACATTAATTATTATCAAGTTAGTCCACACTAAGTAAAACAAATATAAAAAATAAATCAGGTCAATGTTAGCCTAGTTCACATTAACCTTATTATTAAATATTTATAAGGTTAGGCTAGACTAACACCAATTTAATTTATCTTACCATTTATACAAGTTAGCATTGATTTAACCAACACTAACTTATATGTTATGAGTTTGTACGTTCTCATGATAATGAATATGAACTATAGAGTATTTTTAATCCAATAATTTAAATTTAAAGATGATAAATCTCCTTACTCATAATTTTCTTCTCTCACTTTTCTGTATAAATCTCTTTGACTCATACTTTCATTCACACTCTTCTTCTTCACCTACACTCATCTCCTTCATCATACGCATTTCTTTCATCTACAATTATCTTCTTCATCTACATTCAAATCCCCATCTCCTTCATCTGGTACCATTTTTGCTATCTTTTTATTTATATTTTGTTTCGTTAAAGACGAAGGAGTTGTATAAGAAATTTTTTGTTTTCAAATTATAGTAATTAGCATTGAGCACACAAATGAAAATTAAAATTAATAATATTAAAAATAAATTTCATTTAGTGTTTACTTGCTAACATTAAACTAAATATATTTAGTAAAATCGTGTTAATGTTAAATTAGTATCAGATAACACGACGCTACTTAGAGTTAACCTTCAAAAGTCAACAATAATGAATTAGCATCAATGGTTTTAGAGTCTCTTGCACAAACTACACAAATATGATGTTATTAACTAATTAATATTATCTTTTATTTATTAGTGTTGGCCAAAAACCTAAAAGGTCTATTTTATTGTAATATATGTACTATTGAATTTCAAATCTAAATTCCACTAGAAAAAACAATTAAGTATATATAATTTTTCAATGATGAAATAAGTGATTTGAAATTTATCATTTTACTTTTCAAACATTATGTTTTTGTTTAATAGTATATATAAGATTTTTGGTGCAATCACCGAAGAAGGAGGGCCAAGGAGTTAGGTAAGTGGTTGGAAAGTATACAGTCTTTGACAGGGTAATTTAGGTAAATATCAAATCCTAGACTAAGAATCCTTCAAATCGAGTTTTATTGTGGATCAAGGGTACCTATTATCAATGATCCTGGACAAACAGTGGTTGAATAGTAATCCTGGTAGGATTAATGGAAATAGGGGATAAGTAGCCTCTTAACATGAATACAATACTATAGTTTGAAATCTATACTAATATGCAATCATGGTGTAAAGCAAGGACGAGTGTTTATACGTAAGATAATAAGGTGGATCAAAGGTAATAATAGGTAGTATAAGCAATATATAATGATCTGAACATTGTAGAAGAGTAAGATAGATCAAAATATTATAAGACCACACGTGGTATTAGATACGAAGGTGAAAAACTTTTAGGTACATAATTGATGAGTATGACAAGGAAAACAGGAAGGTTGTAGCGGGAGAGTGAAATAGGTAATAATACACGCAATAAGAAATAATATCTTCTAGCATAAGCACATCTACAAATAAGAGACACAAATAAAATCACACAATAAAATTTAAGGTGGTTCAACAACTCAAGTTCTATCTCCTTAAATACTCAACAAACATATTCTATTACTCAACATGACATTTTTTTCCAGGAGAAAATTACAAACTTTCTCATACAATTTTTGCAGGGATAAAATTACAAGCCCTTTCACACAACTTTTACATGGATAAAATTCAAACCTTCTCATGCAACTTTTATATGGATAAAACCGCAAATCCTTTCATGTAATTTTTACAAGGATAAGATAGCAAACTCTCTCACAATACACAACTAATCAAATCCCCTATACACCTTAGAGACTTGTTGAATTGTGGTGAGAATACTCAAATCAACTCTTCATTTTTATAGTAATTTCCAACTCTTTCGTTCTTCATATTACTCAATGCAAGAATTTGGTAAATACCCACTTGAAAATTACATATCATCCCTTCACCAAAAGTATCACATGTTAAAATAAGTAACTTCACAACAAAGCTTCAATATCTTATCTTTTACTTTGTGCTCCGATGTAAACAATTAACACATCACCAATAGATCTAATTGCACTGCTCTCGTCACTAGTGGCCTGTGTGAACTCATTAACAGTGATAGTCATTTCTCATCTTCAATCCTCAAGCCTCGCATCTCAAACTCGTTATCAACAACTTTCACATTATTGCCACTGCAACTCGTTGATACTCAACATGCCAGCCAAGCTTGATCCCACCATACTACATCAACGAAGACATCGCACAAATATAAAAAAAACATCAACACTAACCTCCTCCAAAGGTATAACACAAAATATTGACTCTGCTCATGTCAAATTGCTCATCTCCCTCCCTTTATTAGAAATTCAACTTTGATGTCACTGTTGAGAATCACGCAGTAAGAAATAATTTTTTCCAGTGGAAGCACACCCACAAATAAGAGTACCAATAAAAGAGCACAAATAAGAACACAATAAAGTTTAATGTTTAATGTTGTTTGATAACTCAAGTTTTACATCTATGAAAGTTTAACAAAAGTATTTTATTACTCAACATGTAATTTTTACAAGAAAAAAATTGCAAACTTTCTCAGTTAATTTTTACAAAGATAAAATTGTGAGTCTTCTCAAGCAACTTTTACATAGATACTATTACAAATCCTCATAAAACTTTTACAAGGATAAATTGAAAACTCTCTTATGACTTAGAGCTACTCAAGTCTCTTATACACCCAAAGGATTTATAGAGTTATGATGAGAACACGTAAATCACCTTTTCATTTTTATAGTAGTTTCTTTTGTGTCCATCCTTTAATACTTAATGTTTGACTTTAGTGAATACTCACTTAGAATAACATATATTGGAGTTAGTATTTAAACACCTAATTGAAACATCACATATAATTGGTATGATTATAACCTTATATGACAATTGTAATTAAAACAGGTGTGGTACATGTTGGGTAGGATGCAATCCATATAGGAGAAAAAGGTTGTTGTGGCAAGTATTCCTAGAGTGTATTCCTGAAAGAGTTGTTTCAATGTTGAGTGAGTAGTAAAAGAAGTGTATAAACACTTAAATAACGAACACTGTGAGTGATTATAGTAATTATAAGCAGGGGTAAATGCTAGATCAATCAAACAAAGGGTAAATATATGGGAGGAGAAAATGACAAATTTGTAGGATAGGGTTTGAAACACAAAAAAGATTGGTTTCAATGGAGGCAGATGTTGAAAGACTAGAGAGAAAGGAAAAATGTCAGCAAAGGTGGGGAAAAAAAGGTCAAATATTGGACAAACACATGTGTAACATGCAAATGAATCGTTGCATAAAAGACAGCACAACAGGAAGTGGATCCATTATCTTTGTTGTCTCATGGCATTGTATTAAATCGGGGTAACAATGCATTAAGCACAGAAAATTAGACCAACTAGACAAATTTGCTCTGGCTACATTTTAATCACGGATGCCATATTCAGGTGTAGTATAAACAAACTGTAATAGGTGTGAAGGAATCTAAGGAAACTATTGGGGTTTGTTTTGTAGAGTCAAATTTGTGCTATCGATATGGTTGTGTTGTAAATACTGGTAATTGTTCTCATGTTACCATGGAAACATGGAATAGCTATTCTGTTGTAGATCTATATATGTATGCAAGGGGATTATTTTCTTTAGCAATAAAAAACTAAAATAAATGTAGAGCATATAAAAGGTGTTTGAACTCTTAAAAACGTATGAAGCAGTTACATCCACAGAGCAAACCTCCAAGGAACTACACATCCTGTTTATATGAATTACAAGTTACAAAACTGCATAAGAACATTTCAAGGGCTTCGCCTATTATCATTCCTCTTTTCCACCTTTGTTAATTTCTAAATCATCACCACATTGCTGCAGCATAGTTGTACTCCGTTCAAACCTTAGCTTTTCATTTATTCTGCATACTTGACGCCACTTGATCACAATCATTTTAATGGTTTCAGGTACGTAAACTTCTCTTCTGTGTAATTGTTATTCTCCACTGCTTTCGCCATTACATTCTCTATGTTTGGCCAGTAGATATATAGTCGTTGTTTCCAACTGATTCGAGCGCATTACCCTTCGACAGAGTGCTACAAATAGACTTGTTGATTGCTCATGAATGTATATTCCTATACAGTTTGGAGCCATGCTAAAACTTGAATATTTTCTGTTATATACTCTTTTTAGATCTAGGTCCCTGTCCAAAAGACTTTTACCTTAAAAAAAAATTGGATTTAGGGTCAAATTATTTGAAGTAGAGGGGATGGAGCTGGGGCAAGTTGTATTACAAGTTGTAAAGTTAAAAAAAGTTACAAAAGTACCACCAATCAAGATTTGACCCTAAAATTTAAGAAAAATGATAATTTGATACTATTATGTAAAAAAAAACTTTCATTTGATACTGATTTTTATTAATAAAATATTACATATTAATAAAATAATAATTATGTTAGTGTTAAATGAGCGTGAAGTGTGAACAGTAGTTTTATTAAAAGCTTATTGATTTCCTAATATAAAAAAGTATAACTTAAATCGAAGATACACGCGTTTAAGATTTTAATTGTAAAATTAGTTAACTAAGTAATAAATACTTGTGTTATTAATAATGTATAAAATTCTAATTATACTTAAAAGTATTAATTTATTTAAAAAAAAAAACTCTTGCGATATTTTAATAAAATATAGAAGATGCATGAATCTAAAAATGAAGAATTTATATAAATGTACATGTAAAGATTTTTTTTTTTAATATTATAACTTAATTATCGATAACTACGTGACATAAATTGTTAACTTTTGAAAATAAAATTTTGATTAAAATGTACAGATAATATAAACAAGATTAAACAATCATCAATCAAAGATTGTTATGTACATTAAAAGTATTAAATTTTACAATAATTATTAGAAAAGTTATACTCAGGTTTTTCTAATTAATTAATAATGCAAACATGTTCACAATGTCAATAAATGAAAATTAAATTTATATATACTAATTTAAAGGTAAATTAAATTAAATAACTGTCATTTTATAAAAAATGTTCTAGCAATGGAAAATGTTTGACTAAACTAGGTTGTCCTAATAATATGCAATAAGTAAGTTTACAGCTCGAAATAAACCCTAGCAGCTCTCTTGGACCCGTCAAAAGGACCAAAAAAAACATTCATTATTGGTAGTGCTATTCAACTAATAAACTATTTGGCTGCGTGTCATCCAACCTTTTCAGATTTGTCTTACTATGTAGAGCAACAATTTTTAAATTGCTAATTCAACAGATCCTTTTGAAAAGGGCACTGTCTTTTCATTTCTCATCAAGTCTTCAATAATCTGTTCTTACTTCCAGAACAGCTAGCAATGGAGAATCAGCCTTCAAAAGAAAGAAGGGCAATGGAAGAAGAACTAGTCAAAGGGCGTGACATAGCAAACCAGTTACTTGAAGTGTGTGTTCATAGATCCAACACTCATCATCATGAAGATGTACAAGGGTCAATGCTTCCCTTTATGGAAGATCTTGTGCGCAAGGTGCTGTGTTCATTCACAAACACCCTTTTGCTTTTGAACACTGATACTGATGTCACTAATGAGGTTTCTGTGCCTATCACTGTCCAACATATCCCTTCGTTTGCGAAATGTCCAAAACCCCAGCATACTGATGAGGTTTGCAAGAGTTTCTTCCAAACTGAAAAACGAAGAGGGTGCTACAAGAGAAAGTAAGAATTTTAGGTTTTCCCGTATAGCAAATTATGTGAATACTGTTTATTATCATTTGAATGCTTTTGTTGACCTTAAGAGTCATTTTCCCAATCAGAGAGGGATCATTTACAATTTTCATCGAACCACACACTTTTAATTAGTCAACCGTTGTTCTAACAGCATATTGAATAACCATGATGCTATTTATGTACCATGATAACTGGGGTGGGTGATGAAAAACAGGAAAATAGAATTGTGAAGACATCATTGTACGTAGTGTTATTATACTGTTATATTCCATGAGAATAGTATCAATTTTTGTACAAGATTTGGAGCATTCTATAATGCTCCACTTAATTGTATTCATTTCTTCTTGATGAAAAATTGAATAACTATGATTATACAATCAGTGGATTATTTGTGATATACTGCTATTGATTTCATTACTTATTTAGTGAGTAGATTACTGGATTACAAATTAGTTAAGCTAATGATGAAATGATACAATCATAATTGGAAACTTTCTTCTTCATAAGATCAAGTGCACCAACATGGGTGACGAACAGCTCAATTCTGATGGAAGATGAATATGTATGGAGAAAGTATGGACAAAAGATAACAACGAATGCAAAATACCTCAGGTAAATATCCTTCTATTTTATTCAAATTATAATTAACCAACCAATAATCCCTTTCTTCTATGAGACTTTTTTTTCATAATAAGTATCTAACATACAATTAATATAAATAAATTTGCATGTGCAGGTGCTACTATAGATGCACTCACAAACATGACAAGGGTTGTCCAGCAATCAAACAGGTTCAGAGAATTCAAGAAGACCCTCCATTGTACCGGACAACATATTATGGTCATCACAATTGCAAAAGTTCTTCAAGTTCAGATATAATGGTGGAATCAGCTCCTCCTTCTGGCTCTTCTATGTTCCTTAGCTTCAGTAACACTTTGCCAACCAAAGAACAATACCAATTACAGTCATCTTCACTTTCTTCATGCAAGAAACAGGAGCCAGTGGAAGTGATTCAGGTTGAACTTAATGCTGATCACAGCCCATTAGCCTCATCAGATTACCTCCTGTTATGTGACTATGAACTTGATTTCAATTACATGAGTCATGTTACTACGCTATTTTAGTTACCCTAATTAAGAAATTTTTTCTGTGATTGAGGGATGCTTATATATATTAGTTGCTGAGAGTAAATCAGAAATTTATTTTGTAAGATTACCCCTCAGAGTCTCACAGTTGGGGACAGAATTGAAGACATGAAATTTAGCTGTAACTGAGCTCTGGTACTCTATCTTGAATAAATTGAATTTTCATTTGGAGATTAAAGAAAATTGCATATAGGAATATGTATATATACCCTTATGCTGTGAGTATCTGCTGATTGATTTGTCTGGTGCATATTGAGAGGAGGATCTAATTTAAGATATTATTTACTTTTACCTTTGTTTGAATTTCATTATTTTGCTTTTAAAATGTATTTCAATGAGATAGGAGAGATGTGTAATGAGATAACAAAAAATGAGTATATATTTATAAATTATTTTTAAGTTCAATTCATAAAAAATGTTCTGTTAGTATTAGAACACTAGTGTCCTAGTTAAGTTTAAGGATTTATCTATCTTCTATAATTTAAATCCTTTTTAGTACTAATATTTTGATGTCTAATCTATTTACAATGTTAGCCATTAATATTTATAAACTATTTAGTTTCATTCAATGTGAATTATTTGTTACACCAAAACAATAGCTTCAATAGCAACCTCGATATCTTCTAAATGTAGGCTTGTTGCGACGTAGCTTCTGAAAATAAATCAGCAATGTGTTAGTCATTGCATGTGGAGAAATTGAATTTTACATCATTATTATAAACACCTTCCATTTCCCATAAGTATAGTTGTATTTTTTTAGTAGAAAAAACTTTATACAGACACTCCAATTATATAAATTATATAAGAAAGACTTATAGAAACATAATGATATACCTATGTTAATATAGAGGAAAGCAAGTACTATGACATTATATACACGAAATTTCTCACAGCTTTTCCTGTTCGGTGTGAATCTTCAGTGCTCCACATAGTGACTTGTTCCAAATAGATTTATATTTTATCTACAAAGGTTGTTATGACCCTGTCACCCATGAATTGCATTACTGAACTCTCCTGAATCACCTTGTGCTTGAGTCAAGTATTGTTAATAAATGGCTAAAGCATCAAAATCATAGAACTGCTACAGTATACTATTTCACTAGATCCTCTTGTACTTTGTAATAACTTTTGCAGTAGTTCTCAGCACCTCATCTATGGCCCTTGCTCCCTATAATGATTTACCTTCCCCTTCATCTATAGTACAGCTGCAAGACCTTGTAACAAAAAAGCAACACCTAGCACCTCTATGGACCTCAACCCTTTTCCCTTATAATCCCCAGAGCCTTTTAGTTGACGTTACTACCTAGACATAGCTCCTACAATTGCATTTATAGAATATTCTTAGGACATCCCAATCAATTCAACATCTTTATACACTCAGTTGGGCATTAAAACCAGTCTGAGTAGAAGAACAATGCTTTTGGTATTTTGTGTCTCATCCATACCCACGCTCTTAATTGTGCTATATAGAAAGTTTTCTCTACATCTACCTTTGCTTGCCTAAACACCACTTTGTTTCTCAACCCTCATATGCTCCAACTAATTGATATCCACAACCCCTTTCACACCAGATTCCCTTTCACCTGCAATTCCAATAAACCAAACTATTGGAAGTGGTATTTAGGTCTATTGTGGTGTACTGATCTCACACTAACCCATCTATTATACCTATCCCAAATACTTTAAGCAATTTCACAGCAAAAGAAGAGGTGACTAATGGTTTCTCTTTCTCACAACATAGTGGGCATACGGCACTGTTCAGTCCTACCCCCTTACTAACTATATATGTCTTTGTTCGCACCTTGTCCTGAATAACCTTTTACGCAAAATGTTGCATAGTTGAGAGGGTCCTTATCTTCAAAAAAAAAAAATCCTAAACATTTCAATATAAGATCCCTCCTCTTCATCCTTCTATTTCAAAGAATCCACCTTATCCCTCATAAACTTAATTTGGGTTATTTACTCCCTAAAGGCTATCTTTGGTGGTCTTTCTCATTCAAACGTGTCTCACTACTCCTATTGTCATTCCACACCTTCCTACTTCTCCTATAGTTTTCAATTTATATTGGATGTTGTATAATTTAGAGTACCTACACATTAATGAGGCTCCTCCTAACCATTTGTCCTCCTAGAAGTTTATCCTTGTATTAGAGCCTATCTTCCATATTTCACATGTTTATTGAACCAATCGCCTTTTTGTCTTTCCCCATACACACTTCGCACATATTTCTATCACCAAGATTTATACTTTGAGTTTCTACAAGCATCAATTTTTGACTCCAAAACCTCCTTTCATAGTCTGTAACTGTGAACACCTAATCTCCATTTTGATTTTGCTAAGACAGTCGTATTAAATTTTTATATGTGTTTAATTCCTATAACCCCCCTCCCGCCCCACTTCATCTTTTCTTTTGCACAAATATCACTTCACCCATACAATCTTTCTACCCTTCGAACTCCATCTCCAAAAGAATTTTCTTTATATTTTCCTTAGCTCTTGACATACATAGATTGGTGCTTTGAACATAGAGAAATAACATAATGAGAGATAGACTTTATGAAGCATATCCGACAAGCAAAGAACAGGAATCTTCCATTCCACTTAGCCAATTTACTCCTTACTTTACTTACCATAGGTTGTCATAATTGTTGTTTTCTTGAGTTTCCTCTCACAAGCATTCCAAGGTATATAAAAAGAATTTTTATTTAAAACAATTTAGAATTCTAGAAAACCTTTCCAAAATATCCTTATCCACACCTATTCCATTTAGTTTACTTTTATGAAAATTAACACTAGGCCTCAATGTCAATTCAAAGCACCTAATTGTGCTTTTTATAGTCATTATTACGTAGTACTTAGTTTCACATACAAATAATGTATTATCGATGAATTATAAGATATTGATATGGATTTCTTTCTCTCCTACTTTTACTCTTTCGTACAGGTCTTTTACTCTTTTACTCCTTCATATAGGTCTTTCATGTCGGCTGTTTATTTCACTAATGCAACCTAGTTTGAAGGCTATGCATGCAAGCAAATAAGAGTTTAAGATTTATTAAAAATTAGTGTTCCTTCAAAATATCTACTATAGATTTTGTGTGAAGTTAACATTTAAAAGTTAATAAGCAGAAATTTTTTTTTTCTTTAACAGCAGAAAAACTCAACATCTAATCTTATCCACTACAGAATTTGATGCCTTCACGCAATAATTTAATGTGTAGTGTTGTAAATTCAATTGGAAAGTTAACATTGACGACATCATCTCAAAGCATAAACATAAATATCAGAAGAAACGAATGGTTGTTACCATGTATCAGTCAAGTTCAACATTAGCAGCAGAATAATCTGATAGATTTTCTTTGGGTGTATAATTAAGTTGTTTATAATATTCCAATGGCCCCGGGGGAAAATTGACATATATCAATCCAAGGAAACTTCGCGCACTGATGCAGTATGCTTCTGTCAATTTCGTTGGAACTTTAGAGTATATACTTTCAACATGACATTGTTATTTAGCCTCTAAATGTTATTAGCTTTTCGCTTATTGACCCATATATTATAAATTAAAATACAACTAGAATAATAATAATAATAATAATAATAATAATAATAATAATAATAATAATAATAATAATAATAATAATAATAATAATAATAATAATAATTATACCTCCGTTTACTTTTTCTAGATGGTCTCAATAATCTATTGCTTTCCTACTTTTCTGCATTTCACATACTACAACTAACCTAAATATTCAACACTTTATTTGTTATTTCATTTTTTTAGTAGTGAATCTCTTTCAATTTCTTCTCTTTTTATCTCCAAATTCAATTTCAATATATTTATTTTAAGAAAAGAAAACTTCCCAGTTAAAAATAATTCAAAATCATAATTTATATTATTTACTATATATATATATATATATATATATATATATATATATATATATCTGAAATAAGAATTATGTATTTAAATATATATACTTATTATAAATTGTATATATAATATAATATATTTTGGAAATATCTTATTTTATTATATTAAATCACGTAAATAAATATTTATCGTATCTATGTACTAAAACACTATAAAAAAAATTAACATCTAACATTATTTTTTCAGAGACATTAACAATCAAACTAATTAATAGATAATGTCAGGCACACAATCCAGACTAATATCATTTATACTAATTCACTGCAATAAAAATACTATTTAGAGACTAATTTTTAGCTACCAAATGAAATAGTTTCTAATTATGATCAAAATAGTCACTTAATTAGATTTTGGTTGCTAAATAACTATAAAATATAAGTAATAATTGAATCAAGATAATCGGTATCTAACATTAGTTATCAAGATTTTAGTGACCTATATCATTAGATTTTAAATTAGTCTCTAACTTAATTAGATACAAATTTAGAATCTAATGACATAGGTCACTAAAACTTTGGCAGCTAATGTTAGATACCAATAATCTTGACTTAATTGGTCATTAGATTTAATCATTACTTCTATTTTGTAGTTATTTAACAACCAAAATTTAATTTAGTGATTATTTTAATCACAATTAGCAACTATTTTACTTGGTAGCTAACAATTGATTCCTAAATAACTTTTTTTTCTTGTAATGATTCATTAAAGTTAAATTTTGAAGACTAATTCGTTATAACATCAAATAAATTAACTATACTAAAGTTAAATTTTGAAGACTAATTTTATAGTGTCAAATAAGTTAATATGTAAAATCGATCAAGCCAGTACTATATAATAATGTCATCAAAAATTTCAATAATATTGGTTTGTCCATTCAACCCTCAAATCTTCCAATAAGAAAACATTGAAATAGGATGAAATATCTCTCGTGTTTAAAACATGCATCAGCAACGGGAGTTTCTCCACCACTACCACTACTATCATAGAAAATTGAGAATACGAAGTCACAAGTAAGAAAACCACCGGTGCCAACTCGGTTTTCGGAGACCAAATTTCGGTCACCCACAAGACCCTCATATGCTCCAACAATGCACATAAAAAAAAAGTAAAAGCTGCCCTCAGAATTTGGTCCCTTAGAAACCGAATTCCAGGAGGGTTTTTGTGCCGGAAACCATAAAACCAGGTGAGAATTTGGCTTCCTGATAACTGAATTCTCATCGTGTATAATAAACAGTTCTACACAGGAAATTAATCTATGAACAAGTCCAACTGCGGAAATTTTGTTCGTTTTCCTACCATTCAACGAAAAAAAGTCATTATTCGTCTTTGAACATATTACCTCAAAGAATATATCCAATGATTAATTATTTGGTAGATAAAAGGAAAAAGAAAAATTTATCAAACCTATGGTCATTCCTTATTCTATATGACTCATTTTTTAAACTATTTGGACATCATGAATTGAGATGCTGGTATATACTATACTCTTAAGATCATCATTAAAGGAGCAGATGCTGATATTACATTTAAATAAATCTCGTATCTTAAATCAAAAATTTTAAACAATTTTATAATTAAGAAAACAAGTGTTGCATAGATTCAATAGAGATAGCAAATACATGACAGAAAGATTTCACTTTTTTACAAATTATCATTATGATTAAGAACAGTTATAAAATTTGTTTATTTATTTAAACTTATGATAATAAAATTATAAATAATTTTCTATTATTACCTATTTAAAATAAACAATAGACAATGAAAATGGTATAAATACATTATTAAGTCTTTCTAATTTTTACTTTGGAGTAACACTTAGAGACTGTCAATAAATTTCAATGACTAAGTTAACTTGAATGATATATTTTTAATTAAGTTTCCATATTAAAAAATTGTTTCAAATTAACCTAATATCTACGACGTCTCTAAATCTCTCATTCATCATTAACAACTTCAACCACATATGATATCTAATATCTAATGGAATCTTTTATCAATAAAATGAAAACTCGATTTTTTTTTTCATCATAAAAATATAGGCAAATCACTCAACTTTTCTAGCAATTTAACATACCACCTTTAAATTTTTTATAAGTTGAAGTAAAAATGGTTGATAGATATTTATTTAAAATTTAGTGTTCCTTGTGAAGTTTTAAACGTTTAAAAGTTAATTAGAAAAAAAAGGAAAAGAAAAAAAAAAACTCAACATCAAATCTTATCCACTACAGAATTTGACGCCTTCACACAATAATTTAATGATATTTAGATTGTAGTGCTCTAAATTCAATTGGAAAGTTAACATTGACGACATCATCTCAAAGTATATAAACAAAATATAAGAAGAAATGACTGGTTGATACCATGCATTTGCAGTTAAGTTCAACATTAGCAGCAGAATAATGTGATAGATTTTCTTTGGGTGTATAAGTTGTTTATAATATTCCAATGGCCCCACGGAAAATTGACATATATCAATACAAGGAAACTTTGCGTACTAATGCATTATGCTTCTGTCAATTTCATTGGAACTTTGGAGTATATACATTGAACATGACATTGTTATTTAGTCTTTTAAATCTTATTAGCTTTTCGCTTAATTTTTTAAAATAATAATAATAATAATATCTCCCTTTACTTTCTCTAGATGATCTCAATATTCTATTGCTTTTCAACTTTTCTGAATTTCACATAGTGCCACTTAACTAACGTAAACAAAGTTCAACGCTTTATTTGTTATTTCATTTTCTTTTATAATCAATCTCTTCCAATTTTCTCTTTTTATCTCCAAATTCAATTTCAATGTATTTAAAGAAACTCTCCGGTTAAAAATAATCTAAATCGTAATTTCTATTATTTATTATAAATATATAAAATAAGATTTATGTATTAAAATATTTATTATAAAGTGTATATATAATATAATATATTTTGAAAACATTTTATTTTATTATATTCAATATTGCAAAAAAAGTATTTGTCGTATATACATACTAAAACAATATAAGAAAAATAATATTTAAAATTGCTTTTTATCGACATGGATAATCACAATTTGATGTTAATTAATAAATAAGGTTGAATTTGTGTCACACATACAATAGACTCTAAAATTGTGGATGATAATTTATTGGAGTCGATGTTTAAAGAATGTCTCTATGTAACATCGATTAAGTCAACTTTATATTGAGATTATATAGAGTCGGTCAAGCCAACTCTATATAGCTAAGTTATCAAAATTTTCAACAACATTCTACATTGTTATGTCCATTCAACCTCCAAATGTTCCCACACAAAAGCATTGGAATATTAGGAACTGTCTCTCATGTTTGAAACATAGCAATAACGAGAGTTTTTCCACTAGCACTACCACTGTCACAAAGAAAAGTCACAAGCAAGAAAACCAACACAACTCAAAATCGAAAGTGTTCCTAAGTCATCAACGACAATAGAATTAGCTTCAGGACCAGAGGCAAAAATCTGTAATAGCACTACAAGAAAAAAAACTATTTAGACACAATTTTAGCTATCAAATAAAATAGTTACTAATTGTGGTCAAAATAATCACCAAATTAAATTTTGGTTACTAAATAACTACAAAATAAAAGTAATGATTGAATTTAGTGACCAATTAAGTCAAGATAATTGGTATCTAACATTAGCTACCAATGTTTTAGCTACTTATATCATTAGATTCTAAATTAGTCTCTAACTTAATTAGATATCAATTTAGAATCTAAAAATTTAAGTGTGTGTGTGTATATATATATATATATATATATATTGCCATTTTTGTATGTTATGTGTAACATCCTTGCTAATTCTTTCCCATTTTTAATTACATAAAGATATGTAATTATATATGGATTTATTCAATCACCTTTCAGTAGCTTACTAAATGCCTTCTAATATGTAACACCTTGACTACTATTTAATTATTTATTATTTAACTAGAATTTGTGAGTAAATTTTTTTTTTGTAAAATAAAATTTTTGCAAAGAAAATATAACTCATGATATAGTATAAATAACATTAGTGTACAACCATAAGAGTTCTACATAAAACTATCTATTTTAAGACATTAGAACTAGGTTCTTCAGAAGTCAATCATCTAGAAAATCTTCCAAAGATTCTTTTCTGACAACTTTTACTGAATAGTTTCTGCACAGGCACATATGAAAGAGAAACATGAAAGGAGTGAGATTTTTATAAGCCTTAAATATTAATCTTAATGGGGGCTTATGACTTGACCTAAAACCACAAGAATTACTTTACTTTATCAGACATATGACATATTGATCCATATACAACTTTTGATGACCCAACCTGAACATCAAAATTTATTTGGGAAATGATTAGGTAGTTGAGTACATCTCATCAAATATTGGTACAATCATAATTACTTCCTCGAGAATTTTGGCCATTGATACTAGGGACGATAAAACTTAAACAGAGAAAACCCCTTTAAAGGAAAATACTATAAATCTTTATTGAATTTCGAGGGTTTTGTCTCACAGAGCAATGAAATTAACAACACTATCTATTGGCCTCTCACTGTAAATGGGTAAAAATTACTTTCTTCCACCTAAAACCTGGAAAAGAATTCAGAAACTATGCGTCAATGAATGTGGTACAGAGAGGAGAGAAAGCAGTTCTCAGAGAGAGAAAAACAAAGATACTAACAATATTTGCTACGTTCCCCTCCCCCTTCCTCTGCTCGTTAATTGTCTGCTCATTCACCTCCTTACCTTCCTGGATCGCTTGTCACATGTTCTCCCCTTCTAACTGATTTTCTTCCTTTGTTGGTATCATTACCCCCGCCATTGATAATAACCTTGTCCTCAAGGTTGAATGCGGGATATTGACTTTGTATGTCAGCATAACGCTCCCAGGTAGCTTCATCCGGAGCCTATCCTTTCCACTGAATAAGAACTTCTTCTTGCCATTTGTCATATTTCTTTATCATTCGATTACCAAGAACTGTCTGCGGTTGTAATGGATGACCTTTGTCATTCAATAGCAAAGGCTCGGGCACACACGCTGGTTGTGGATGGCCTTCACATTTCTTCAAGGCTGACACGTGAAAAACAGGATGAATTTGAGTTGTTGGAGGCAATTGTAATTTGTATGCTACCGGTCCAATGCATGCCACAATTTGAAAGGATCCAAAATAACGCATCGATAGCTTCTGGTTGTGAATTAATCACATTGAGTGTTGTCTATAAGGTTGCAATTTAACATAGACAAAGTTTCCCACCTTGTATTCCACGTCTCGTTGGTGACTATCGGCTTGAGTTTTCATTCTCCTTTGGGCCTTCGCTATATTAGCTTTCAAAAAATCCAGTAAGGCATCTCTTGATTGCAATTGTTCTTGTATCGCCGGTGTGTCCCCTGCTTGAACCTCATAATGGAGTAAGGGAGGTGGGTCTCTACCAAAAACAACTTTATAAGGTGACATGCCAATAGCAGAGTGGAAAGAAGTATTATAGCAATAGGCTGCCCACGGTAGCAGCTTGGGCCATTCTTTTGGTTTTGTTTAAGTGGAGCAGCGTAAATACATTTCCAAGCACCTGTTTAGAACCTCGGTCTGTCCGTGAGATTGAGGATGATATGCCAAGCTACGTGCCAGTTTAATGCTTTGATGAGTTCAAATTTGTTCCCAAAATTTACTGGTAAAAACTTTATCACGATCTGACACAATTGTTTGAGGAATGCCATGAATACTCACTACCTCTTTGATGAAAACATCAACTACTTTCGGAGTTGAAAAATCAGTCTGTAATGGAAGGAAATGAGCAAATTTAGATAAGCGATCAATGATAACCAATATAACTGAATATCCATGAGATAGAGGAAGGCCTGTGATGAAATCCATAGCAATGTCATGCCAAATTTTATTTGGAATGGGTAAAGGTTGTAATAAACCAGCAGGAGGTAGATTGTTATACTTTGCTTGTTGGCAAATAGAACAAGCTCTAATATATGCCTTGACCATGTTGGCCATGTTTTTCCAAAAAAATTGTGCTAAGAGTCGAGCTAGTGTTTTCTGGTATCCACAGTGACCACCTAATAAGGAATCACAAAATTCTTGCAGGAGTTGTTTTTTAATTGCAGAATTGGCAGGTATAAACAACTTATCCTTCCAAAACCACAAACCCTTTCTAATGGTCAAATGGCCTGTTTTCAATTCAGCTGCAATAAATTCATCAAAAGGTTTCAAGTGTTGCAGTTCTTGTTGAAGTATAGGAATCCAAGAACTGGTAAGTGCAGTGATGGACATAAAAGCTCTAGATAAGCCATCAGCTCCCTGGTTATCAGTTCCGGCCTTATATTCAATTGGAAAATCATAGCCCAGTAGCTTAGCCAACCATGCCTGCTGTTCAGGGGTTTGTATAACCTGTGATTGGAGCTCTTTCAAACTTTTGTGATCTGTTTTGATAGTGAATTTTTGGCCTAATAAGTAATGTCAAAATTTGGTGACAGTAACTACTATGGCCTGCATTTCCCGAGCATAAGTGGATTGCTGTTGAGCTCTAGGAGATAGCTTTTTTGAAAAATATGCAATAGGATGGCCATGCTGACTGAGAATGGCACCAATGCCTAACCCTGATGCATATGTTTCTAACACAAACGGTTGTGAGAAATCAGGCAGTGTTAATACAGGAGCTTGTGCCAGTGCTTGTTGTAATTGCCTAAATGTTGTTGTGGTTTGATCAGACCATTTAAACCCATCTTTCGCTAACAAATCTGTGAGAGGAGCTGCAACTACTGCAAAGTGACGAATAAATTTGCCATAATAACTGGCCAAGCCCAAAAATGCCCGCAATTGTCTTATAGATGAAGGTATAGGCCACTGAGTTACAGCCTGGATTTTTGAGTTATCCACTTTTACTCCATCTCTAGACACCACATGTCCGAGATACTCCATTTGTGTTTGACCAAAAGCACACTTAGATAATTTAGTAAACAAAGTGTGTTTTCTGAGCAGATCTAATACATATCTCAAATGTTGCATATGTGTACTCCAATCCAGGCTATAAACTAAGATGTCATAAAAAAAAACTAGCACAAATTTGCGTAATACCTCCTCAAAAATGGAATTCATAAGACTCTGAAATGTTGCTGGAGCGTTGGTTAACCCAAAGGGCATAACTCTCCATTCATATAAACCATGGTGAGTCCTAAACGCTGTTTTGAAGCAATCTTCCTCTCTGACTCGAATTTGATGGTAACCGGAGCATAAATCAAGTTTAGAGAAGTATTGAGCACCAAATAACTCATCCAATAACTCATCCACAGTTGGCATAGGAAATGAGTCCTTAATGGTTGCAGAATTCAAGGCCCTATAGTCATTCCAGAATCTCCATGTATCATCTTTTTTTTAACCAATAATATAGGTGAAGAGAACGGGCTTGTACTGGGTTGGATGACTCCCTCTGCCAACATATCAGATACCAATTTTTCAATCTCATCTTTTTGACAATGTGGATACTTGTAAGGTTTGACTTTGATAGGAGCTGTGTTAGGTAATAAGTGAATGGCATGGTCATGTACTCGTGGAGGAGGCAAGCCATGGGGAAGTTGAAACACATCCTGATAATTTTGTAATAACAAAGCCAATTCGGGGTCTATGTGTGGCTGTAACTCTGCTGGATGCAACGAGAATTCCTGTTGTGGTTGGATTTGTAAAGTATATAAGCCCAAGATTGTATTTGTAGTTTGTAAACGCCTAAATTGGTGAAATTGAGCTTGATCTATAACGGGTTGGAGGTCACCTTGTAAAGTAATTAATTGGTCATTATGCAAGAACGTAATAAACTTCTTGTAATTCACCAAGTGAGTATCCAAAGTCTCCAACCATATATCACCAAGGACTAGTTCTTCACTAGCTATAGGTAGCACAAAGGCAATCACTGTAATTGTATGGTGTTGAATTTGAAGAGGCACATTGCGAACCTGTCCCTCACATGTAAGCAATTCACCACTGCCTACCTGCACTTTGAAAGGAGGAATCTTATACCAAGGTAGAGCTAGTTGTTTTACCAAGGCAGGATGGATGAAACTATCTGAGCTTCCTCCATCCATTAAGACACGAATATCCCTGCCTTGAACAGTCCCAGAAAAATGAATAGAACCTCGTGCTGGGAGACCTGTTAATGCATTGTAAGACAACTGCAATGGTATGGTTAATTGACTGAGATCCTCGGGTGCTGTTGACATTGAATCAGGATCTTCAATGTGTTGATCAAGTTCTGTATTCACTTTCTCCGTCTATTGTATAAGAAAGTAGTGCTTAGCTGCACATTTATGTCCTGGGCTAAATTTTGCATCACAAGTGAAACAAAGGTTATGCTCCCTGCGAAATTGGATTTCTGTTGGTGATAATTTTCGCATAACAGTGGTCTTAGGAGGTGTTGGTAGTAACGGTGGTTTACTGTCAATCGGACCTGTGGTCTGATTGACCTGCTTGGTTTGAGTTTGCCATTGAGTTTTCTATGCAGAAAGAATTGGGGTTGAGGTTGATGGGTGTCAGCGTTACATGTGGGGAGCAAATTTTTCCTCGAATAAGCGAGCCAAAGAAACTACCTGCATCAGAGAAATTGGAGATCGGGATTTCACTTCCCGTCGGAGTTCTGGGTGTAGCCCACCAATAAAACAATCTAAGAGTAGGGCATCATCTAATCCATATACTCTCGCGGCCAGATCGTTAAAAGCATCAAAATAGTTGGCAACTAAACTAGATTGTTTTAGTTCGAACAATTTTTCTCGAGGATTTTCAAATTGGGACGGTCCAAAATGAATTTGAAGAGCTGTAGATAGAGTTAGCCAGTCATGTCCTGGATTCATATTTCCCAGATTTGAAACCAAGCTAACGTTCTGCCTTCCAGACTAACTACTATTAGATCCATTTTTTGGTCTTCTGGAACATCATAAATGCGAAAGAAACGTTCGGCTCGGTAAATCCATTGAAGGATGTCCTCACTCCTTGTAAAATGGGGAAAATCAACCCGCATCTGTCGTAGGGCTGAGAATGGTGAAGATTGTTGTCGAGAAGGTTGCTCCAGTTTTTGAGCCAACTGCACCTACAAGGAAGCCAGAGCCTGGGTGATTGTAGTTAGTTGTTCATTATACCCATCAGCTTGCTCAGTGAGCTTGTTAATGGCAGCTTGCATCGTCCGCATACGGGTGGTGTTCGCCATTGAGTCAATGAAAGCACCAAATGATACTAGGGACGGTAAAACATAAACAGAGAAAACCCCTTTAAAGGAAAATACTATAACTCTTTATTGAATTTCGAGGGTTTTGTCTCACAGAGCAATGAAATTAACAGCACTGTCTATTGTCCTCTCATTGTAAATGGGTAAAAATTACTTTCCTGCACCTGAAACCTGGAAAAGAATTCAGAAACTATGCGTCAATGAATGTGGTACAGAGAGGAGAGAAAGCAGTTTTCAGAGAGAGAAAAACAAAGATACTAACAATATTCGCTACGTTCCCCTCTCCCTTCCTCTGCTCCATAATTGTCTGCTCATTCACCTCCTTCCCTTCCCGGATCACTTGCCACGTGTTCTCCCCTTCTAACTGATTTTCTTCCTTTGTTGGTATCAGCCATCTACTAGTAAAAGAGATATATATATACTCATTACCTAACATTGGCAATGTTGAGCAGGTATAGGACAATATCAAGTTTGGTGAGTGAAATATCCTAGTCAAAGGCACTATTTTGAACTATACAAATATTCACCTACTTGAAATACTTCCTTAGACCTCACCCAGTCCCTGCCTTTCATCACGTAGTGTACCAAATTGTGACTTCCCAATAGTAAACACTCATATATTAATTTAGTTTCAACTTCGAAACCTATGACTCTTTCACAACAAACATACTCATGACATTTTCATCAATCACATAACATAACGACCATCAGGTTATTACTTATATATCTCTTCAATTCATCAATTATATACACAACAGTCAAACAAATACAGACAATAATTAATAACATAGCATACAAGTAACTTTATGTTATCCAAATTCATCAAAATACTTACTTTTACTGTATGTATTTATATATAAAAATGATATTTAAATTATTACAAAATATATAAAATAAGAATTAAAGCAAATAGAACCAGTGCATAATTGTAAATAAAATAAAATATAATAAATAGGATCAATGCGTAACTCGAGATAAAATAAATAAAGTAAACAGGACCAGTGTGAAACTGGAGATAAAATAAATAAAATAATTAGGACTAATGCAAAATTAGAGATAAAATAAATTATATAAATAGGACCAATGCTGAACTAGAGATAAAATAAATAGGACTCGTGCGTATCTGGAGATAAATAAAATAAAATAAATAGGATCAATGCAAGACTAAGATGAAATAAATAAGAAAAATGCCTAATTGGAGATAAATTAAATAAAATAAATTAGATAAGTGTGTAACTGAATATAAAATAAATAAATTAAAAAGGACCAATGCGTAACTCAAGATAAATGAAATAAAATAAATGGGACTAGTGTGTACTGGAGATAAAATAAATAAAGAAACAAATAGAATAAGATAATATATATCTTAAGATGGTTTAAAATAAATAAAAGATTAATAGAACACAAATAAATTTATTAAGATTAACATAAAAAAAAGGTTTAACCCCACTCCCCCTTACCTTTAATAGGAGAGACAAGCTAGAAATAGTCACAAATGTCTCTAGAAGATTGAAGAGTTCACTTATCTCAAACTCCCTTTCTCTCTCGCTCTCTTTCTCCTTCTCTCTCTTTCTTTCTTATCTTTCTCTCTCTCACTTCTCTCCTTTTCTCTCCCTTCTTTCTCTCCCTTCTTTCTCTCTCTTCCTTCCCTCTCCCCTATCTCTTCCTTCCTTCTCTTTTCTCCCTTCTACGTTAAGCAACTCCTACTCCTTATTTATACTAATAATTTTAATTTATTATTTATTTTATTTTTTAGGTCTTATATAATACTTCAGGATATTTAACAACACAATGTCACATAACTTTTGTTTTATATTCGAAACTTCTTTTAAATAATATAATAATTAAATAAAATAGTAATTATATATATATATATATATATATATATATATATTTATTATTTTCTTTTTAAGTAATCATAATTGATATATATATTATATTTATAATATTCATAAATAATATATATATATATATATATATATATATATATATATATATATATATTTTTTTTTTTTTTATTTTTTTTTTT
>Ga0209489_103027_pt1 | contig 33373 bp, 10 predicted proteins | sample SiratrowhiteBW_FD_187527 | JGI IMG/M metagenome (GOLD analysis project Ga0209489, IMG submission 187527) | Root nodule microbial communities of legume samples collected from California, USA - Siratro white BW (SPAdes) (version 2) | ecosystem: Host-associated > Plants > Roots > Nodule | place...
AATATTTGTGTTTGAATTGAAATACTCAAGTATTATTAAAATTTTGGTTAGCTTACCCTTTGTTTTGTTGTACTTGTGTTTTGATATCTGTTTGCAATGATCGTGTTTTTGACACGGGAGCAGATGGTGTTGCAGATGGGTCTGTGGAGGATCATTTGGAATGACTGGTGCTTTTAGGCATAAGCTAAATTTGAAAAATAATTTAGAGATAATTTGTAATTATGTTTTAGTAGAATTCTGAAGGTAGAATTTTTAAATACTTTAGTTTAAAGGATTATTGTATGTTGATGAATTTTAATGATGATTAGTAGAATGTTTAGTTTTATGCATATTATTTTTTTGGTGTGTTATGCCAATAACTACTTAAACCAGTGAAAATTAATTTTAAGTATAAAATGTAGCAATATACATTAAATGAATAATGAATAATGAAAGCTAGATCATTTAATTAAATAGTCATATTTAATTTATTTAAATTTCAGGCCTAACTTTTGAAACCTATGTTTAGATGATAAAATGGAACATTTTACCTATTAATTTATTAGTTGGAGATATTGAATAAATATTAATGAGCAATTTAATAATAACGGGTGCCATTAAAAAAAATATGTGAAGAATGATGAGAGATGCTAGTTAGAAGATAGTGGGTTAATGTTAATTTTGATTAGGGAGATTTTAATTTTGGTAAACTTTGGATTAGAAGCCAACCCAACATGCCCATCTCATCTCCAAAACCATTGGCTTTAATGCTTTTCCCTTTCATCAACCGCGCCCACAGTCATAAGACCAAAACCGGAAACCAGTATCCGGTTTTCGTTCAAAACCGCTTTCCATCCAATTCCACAAAACCAGGAGCCTTTTCCTGTTTTTTATTTTTAATTTTCTTTCAAAAACCGCTCTTTCAAGAGAGATAGTGTTGCTCACTCCACAATATGTGGCGATTCGACCGCACTCTGTCAGCTGACCGTGCCTGCCACGCGCCGAGCTCTTCTCTCCTCAATTTTTGTACCCATTTGCATGCTCTTCGTCCTTCTTTAGTTTCTTTTTCACCCTTTTTCATCTCTCTCCTCACGGTGGCAGATTCCGTAATATTATCTTTCTTTAAAGGGCACTTTCCTAGTGAACGAATTATGGACAACCTCTGTGGCATTTAAGGGTTATCCCACGTCATCTACGTCCCAATGACAAAGGGATGAGTGTCCTTATGATTGGGAGTTGAGTACACGCGCTTCACATGAGGGTGGGATTGTAACGTGCTAAACCAGCTGTTTACTTCCTCGAACTCCAACCCCTTTGAACGTGGAAACCATGGTTTGCCTTTGTGTGTTGGTGTTGTTATTATTAAATAAAGTACTGGTAATACTATAAAACAATTCTTCAGAAACAACTGCGTTCCCCACAATCCAGTACCTGAAAAATCCACTCTCTCTTTCTCTCTCCTTAACCCCCAACAAATATATACCCTTATTTTGCTCAGTTCTATGATCACAATCTCCTCTTTCTCTCCCCCACAGAAAAAAACTTGTTCAATTTCTCATCTTTCTTCTCCAGTCTCCAAGATTCTCAAAAGGGTCTTCAAAAATGCGGATGAGCTGCAATGGGTGTCGAGTTCTGAGAAAAGGTTGCAGTGAGAATTGCAGCATCAGACCCTGTTTACAGTGGATCAAAAGCCCAGAATCTCAAGCCAATGCTACTGTGTTTCTCGCCAAGTTCTATGGCCGTGCTGGGCTCATGAATCTCGTTAACGCAGGCCCCGAACATCTTCGTCCAGGTTTGTGTCATTTTCCCAAACTGAATATTAAGTCCCACATCAAGTAGAATTGGTGTCGGATAAAAGCTTGCAAAAGTAGAAATTGTTTGTGTACATAAAATTTTACTAAACGTGGGTGTTTTCTTTGATTTATGCAGCGATCTTTCGTTCGTTGTTGTACGAGGCATGCGGTCGGATAGTAAACCCGATTTACGGTTCGGTTGGTTTGTTGTGGTCGGGGAGCTGGCAGCTGTGTCAAGCCGCCGTTGAAAACGTCTTGAAAGGCGCGCCGATCACGCCGATCACGTCTGAAGCAGCGGCTAGCGGGCGGGGCCCACCGCTCAAGGCGTACGACATACGCCACGTGTCGAAAGATGAGAACTCCGCCGCGTCGAACGAAACTCAGCAGCAACGAGTCAAGACTCGGTCTCGGGTGAAGCGTCCTCTCGCGAACAACCCCAAGCCCAAATCCACCACCAACGAAAATAACGGCAACAAGGGAACCGAATTGGGGCATTCTGAACCGGGTTTGATGACATGCGAATGGACCGAAGAGGTGTTGAACCGATCTGGAAGTCACGAGTCGTCGCTGAGCCACCAGTCCGAGGCGGCGAATGCGGTGGAGAGCGAGAGCATGGTGTCGGTGGAGACGGCGGAGACCTCGATCCTCTTCCGAGATGAACCGGAGTCAAACCCGAAGCGGGTGCAACGAACCGATGATGTTGGTTTGGAGCTTACGCTTGGGTTGGAACCGGTTTCACGTGTTCAGCACGTGGTTCCGGTGAAGAAGAGAAGGATCGAGTTGAAGGAATTTAGTGGGTCGGCTGAGAGTGAACCGTGCAAGACGGAGCTGGGCCTTGAATGCTCGGCTTGAGCCGCTCCTCTCTCGGCTTAGTTTTGATCCATCGGCTTTATGTATGTGTTTGATACAAGAGATCAGAACAGAACCTTTTGTTGTTTTTTCTTTTTTACTTTTTAATAATTTTTTTTTTCTTTTTGTAATTGGGGTTGTTAATGCCCGTGCAGTACAAACTCAAACATCAATGGCAACTGTTAAGTAAATTATGAAAGAGCTTATCTTTCTGAACTGAAAAGTCAGTGTTTTGTTCATACATTAAATTGCTGTATTCTGTAAGAATTTACAATGTTCAATGTTCTTTCACCGTATTTTAAATAATAAAAAATTAAAATATTTTAGGTTTCGGTCAGAGAAGTACTTAATTGTTTTAAAAACGTAATGAATTTAATTTTTTTTTCAACTGCTTAAAATGGATGATATTTTTGAAAATATTTAAAAAGTATAATACCATTATTATATTCCCAAATAATTACTTCTTAATAGTTTCTTTTAACAAATATGAAATGTTCTCATAATAAACATGCAAATTTTTTTTATTTTAATTTACAGCATCTATTCAGACTTCAAAGCCCAATTTTGGAATATTAGAACTGAGGGTCATGGGCAATTAAGCCGTCAGTTTGTTGGATTGTTGGGCTTAAAAATGCACCGGTTATTGACGTGGGTAAACCATACACTGGACAAAATCTTCCCCCCCCATCAAATCTAACTCACATCTCATCACACATAGGAAAGTTTCTCCACAATGCAAATAGTTGGTGATGCACTCTTATGATTTTCTATTTTACATTTTTATTTATTTCTATTTGTACTAAAAATAGATTAATAAAATAAATAAAAGTACGGAAGTAAGCGGATAATCTCCCTATTTCACTTTTTTTTATAAAAAATAGTGTGACTTAATTTATCTTGCATGCAGAAACATCCTATAAATTGAATAACGTTTGTGGCTTTAATTGCTTTAATTAAGCATTCGTAAAAATAAAATTTAGAAAATTATATTGAACAAGTAACATAATGATACGTTACATTTTACGTCATTGTATATATAACATAGTGATACGGTGGTCTCTTTGGTCACATACGCCATATTTAAAAACTACATTTTCACAAATAATGATTAAGAAATAATTTACTCAGTTTAATCAATAAATTACTATGAAAGTAAACCTCAATTCAGTTAGGTGTATATTTATGCTCTGAAAAATAATTTATGATCCAATATATGAAGATCCAAATTCATATTATTAGCCATAATTTTGGATTTTAAATTTAATCTATTTAAATTAGATAATAATCTTTTGTATTCAAATCACTTAAGTGTCAAGTGAGTCCAAACTCACATCAAACAAGTAAGTATAGGTACAAATCGAGTTTAATAAGCCTAAGTCTTAGTTAAGTTTTGTCAACTTAAATTTAAATCTAGGTAGCTGCTTGTTCTTGTATCTCTAAAAGTTTTTTGAGGCACTCTTAAATTTTAAAAAAGTATCTAAAGTATTTTGAATTATTATTGTGTTAATGAAATTATTTTTCATAATCTTAAAGTCTTCTAACTCAGTTTCACTGATTCGTATGTATTGTCGTCACTTCTAATGCACCTCTAATAATTCTGTTTGCTTACTTCCATCGACCACCCCCATTTATATATTTATTAACCATTTGAAGTAAGGATGATCTATTGAACATTTTGTGGTTGAGTTGGGTAGTTTTCGCGATTTTGGGTATTATATGAATTTTTTATTTTTGTTGACGATCAGTTGCAGAATGAGCTGTTTCAGAACTATCATCCGGATCTGAAGAATAGTTTCAGAACAGACCATTCTACAATTTATTTTCAACAAAAACAGTTAAAATGGGTTATTCTGAAACTATCATCCGAATCTAGGATAACAGTTCGGAACAACCCATTCTGAAATTTTTTTTTCGCTGACAATGAGTTGTGGAATGAGTTGTTCCAGGACTATTCTCCGATCTGGATGACAGTTTCATTCTTATGAAAATTACCTCTCTCTAAAACAATCTCTCTTTAAAGTTCTATATATTCTCTCTAGATTTGATGAATTTGGATGAAATTGAATGAGTGTTTATGTATTGTATGATGCCTTTGTAAATGATGTGGTGTGTGATCGAGACTACCCGTGTTATCGTATCCTGACTCTACTAGTTATTGAAATCATATATGAAGATGATTAGGTGATGAGAGTTGAAGGAGATTCACGTCCTAACTCTACTACTCATTGAGATGATTAGGTGGTGAGAGTTGAAGGAGGTTCATGTCCTGAATCTACTAGTCACTGAGATGACTAGGTGGTGAGAGTTGAAGGAGGTTCATATCCTGACTCTATTAGTCATTGAGATGACTAGGTGGTGAGAGTCGAATGAGGTTCATGTGACTGTGCCACAGTGTGGAAAATAACCGGTTGGACCAGCTCATATATATTAATATATTCACATGACTGCACTACAGTGTGAAAAAATCGATCAGACCAAATCACGTAGATTAAAAGATTCATATAATTGTGCTACGATTTTTTTATTGTATTATTTTTGTAGCTTCATCAAATTATAAATATTAAAAAAAAGTTAAAATTAAGTTGTAAGAAAAAAGAAAATCAAAGTACACTCTAAAAAGTGTCATGAATATATAAGGGTGAAAATTTTCAAAATGCTTTAAGATTCACAGTTTCATATAAAAAATAATATTGCAGGAAAATAACAAAAATCATACGACATTTTTTCTATTGCAAAAGAAATAATGAATAAAAAAAGATGAAAAATAATAATTTATAAATGTCAAAGATAATTTAAGTATTTTAAAAAATTATAAGTGTATGTCATAATTTGTATGGTGTACAATTATTTGTTTCCTGTACAACAAATTTTTATTTTTTCAATCAATTATATACTAATGATTATTTTATTTTTCATTAGTTTGTTAAAATGAAATAAATATTTTTTTTGTTATAATATTTATAATATGAGATGGAAGAGTGATACCATTAATTTTAAAAATTCAATTAAATACATTGTTTTCAAAATATATTTGTATGATAACAAATTCATTAGTTGGTTAAAAAATATAGGTATTTTTTAAATTTAAAAATTCAGTTGAATACATTATTTTTAAATATTTAGTTTTATAATAACAAATTAACGAGTTGGTTAAAAAAATATAGATATTTGTTAACATTTATAAGATTATATTTATTATTTATAAAAGAAAAGTCTATTAATTTTTATTAAGATAATTTGTTATTATTTATTAAGATAATTTGTATAGAGGAATTACTGAGGAAAAAAATAGAATGAAAAATCTGAAATTTAATTTAAAATTAAAAAAGGTCTCTTTTGAAATATAAGAGAAAAAAGAGTTAACTTCTTTTTTAAATTGATTGCAGCGCATAATTCAACTACGTGAAAGAGAAAAAAATTTAATAATTAAACTTAAAAATAAAAATGATAAGAATATTATTAGAAAATTAATAATTTATCAAATGTAGGAAGTAATTCATATCGTACGACAATAAGAACCTGTGATGCAAATGGTGGTATAGGACAGTTTGTGATCTAATAGTCCCTCGTAATCTTTCATGATTTATTTATTTTTTATATATTTGTAATTAACGCAAAGTTTTGGCCACTATATAAACGAATGTACGTAATATTGGAAGTATTTTGTTTGAAAAATTGTCTTTTTTTATTTTTAATTTATTAAGATTTCAATTTTTTTTATTTCTTATATTTCTTTTAAATTTCTTTTCTTTACTCAATTTTAATTTCTTGTTTAACTTCCCATTTTAGCTTTGAAGTTGACTATAGTCAACGAATTTAATGATAATTATGGTTGAATAAAATTCCTTCATATAGCATAAAAAATATGCCCATGTATCTGCTCTTCTTTAATATATCACCTTGTAATTTTTATAAATAAATATATTATTGTTTTCTATTTTATGTATTATTTATTATCTATATCATTATACGAATATACATTATTTGAAAAAACAATTTGTCATCTTTTAATTAAATAATTTTATTATTTGATAAAATAAATAGTTGAATAACTACTTTTTATTTTAAAATAATTAAAATAATTTATTTTTAAAATAACTTTAATTTATATATGATCTTTTAAAACGTATTGAAACCCTAAACCTCAAACAGTCATCATGGAGCAGACGCTTAACGTCTCAGATGTTTCTGTGCTTCCTCCGAAAACTAGAGAGGAAGGTGAACTCTCGGACTCCGACGACGATCAGGTATTCTTCGCCAAACCCTACCTTTTTCTTCTTTATTCATTTTTCTCTAATTCTATATTTTGGTATGATACAATCTTTAATTTTCTTTTTCTTATTTAAATTTATCATTATTTTGTAAGTTATGTGCTAATGTTGAATAGTTTTTTTTCTTTTTTCTGCAACTGCTCACATTGACAAGTTAATTGTAGTTGGAAAATGAAAAGTTTATTTGTTAACTATTGATTGAGTAGAAGTAGTGCTAATTGGTATGGTGTTATGCTCCTGGACTAGTTGTTAAGGTACTTGTAATTGTTATGTCTACATAATTAGAAGCTGAACAATACGTTTTTTGGTTAGGTTTTTCAGATGTATAATTCAGGGTTACTGATTTGATCAAAACAATTGGTGCATGTTGTATAGTTTATCAGCTCTGTTTCAAGGTATTTTGTTGTTCCAGTGCTTTGAAATTCCTTGAGTCCTGTCCATGAGTTTTTCACACTATCCAAATTTCTTTTATTTTTTGCTAATTCAGTTTACAAGAATGAGCAAACAAATTTTAGCAGTATCATTGTAGTTTTGAAATCTTTTGCATTTTTTCAACGAGAGTAGGGGAGTTGCTCTTTAATAATATTGCTACAAATACAAGCTCTACACCAGTTGTTTAAACCATGTATTGAAACTCTAAGCCAATTGTTGTAAATGTCACTGTATTAGCCAAGGTTGGCTAGTGTAAAGCATTTTTCCTTACAACAAAACAGGTGTTTCTAATATAATTGAAGTTCTTGATATCATGATTCTGTTGTCTTTTAACAATGTCGAATAGTGTAGGGTTTCTTTATGCATCAAGATCCTCTCTGGTTAAATTTCTGGTATTAAACATTGAAAAAAGAAGCCTATAAAATGTATGACACTATAGTCTTTATGTGTTTTTCATCTTGTTTGCCTATCTCTCCTTTCCAATCCTCTCTCATGTAGGAAGCATTAAGCAATGTAGTTCTTTTGAATCATGATGTCAATTTACATGGCTCAGAGCATACTAACGCAGACAAGGAACTGGAATTGATAAACAAGGAACTGAAGGAAGCTCAAGAGCACAGACACAAATGTGAAATTGAAGAAAGAAATGCTTTTAAGGCTTATCTTAAAGCCCAGAGGTCTTTGCAAGCAGCCCAGAGGTCTTTTCAATATCTGGCTTATCTTTGCCCTCAGGGCAGGCACCTACATCCTGATATCGAGTTGGATTCCTATAAAATGTAATGGGAACTATAGAAGTAAATGAGATAGAAAAACACACTAAAATGTCCCATAGACAGTTGTGACATGTCACATAAGCATATCAATCGTTTCATTCGAATCCTAAAGATGTAAAAGTTTGCTTAATAATTTGATCACAGATAATCATGCAGAAAGAACACTAGGAACACTATTTTGATCTGTTTGTGCTGCTCTTATGCTACTGTACCATAATCCAACATCTCCTACTTGCATTGCTTTCTTCACTTTTCTAGATGCACTCACGACTCAATCTTGGTCTACTTGCAACACTCTGAATAACAACAGTTGCTTTCACTGTTTTGATAAGAAAAGATAACCTAGTTACTGTCAACATTCTAGGAATTTGAGTTACACCTTCTTGATCCTTATAACGCTATTTATTCAGTTAGATCAAAATAGAGTGAAAAAATTTGCAGAACTATACACATAAGAAAAGATAAACTCTTAAGCACTTTTTAGATAATGTTTTTAATAAGCCCTTATAGAAGAAATTTGCCATGTTTGACACTTCTCTTATGGTCTTAGGATCTGTGATGTTATTGTTCATTCTGCTGGAAATATCTCAAGGACATGCTTCTTTTGTAAGAGATTTTTAGTTGTCTTTTAAGTTTATTCCTATATTTACAGTACATTTTACTTTTTTATTTTCTATTTTTTATGATATTAATTAAAAAATGTATTTAAGCATGCCCTTAACTAAATAAATTTTCTTTAAGTTGGGTCCTCCCTGTAAGAGATATTTAGGGTTAGGAAAAAAATATCAGATATGAGAAAAGAGAGAAATTTAGAGTCCTCTCTGGAAGATTCCTAATAATTTTCACTCATTCCAAAATAGGTAAAGAGTGCAATAAGCAAGTAACAAGTTCAGCATTCCAGAAATAGTCAGAGTTAGCAACATCAAAAAGTCGAGATTCAATGAATCATGGACTAATAAATGCAATCTATTTCATCAGAACTAGATTCCCACACACATTAAAAAAAGATCTTTACATTCAATTTATTTCTTTCCACTGTTCTTTCTCTCATCTAAACCAAAAGAACCTTTTTTTTCTTTTTTTCCTTTCCTTGTTATTTCTGTTTATCCAAGTGATGCAACAGCAGTAACCAAATCATTATGAAACCATGTTGGCAGAAGAGTCAAATATGTGGATCAAAATTTACAACAGGGAAAGTACATTTAACTTGTGGAAAGAGGAGTAGCTAGTGAATTTGCAACACTACGGCAACATTGCTAACGACACATAAAACATACCATATTCCTACTACGGGGGAAGGGGGTCCCCTGACCTACCATTTGGTGCAGATTTTATGCCGTCTCCCTTTTTTTTCATTCCCCCTCCCTCCATTTTTATGTAATTGATGTTAGCCTATAGAGATGAAAATGTCTCTGTCCCTTCACTTTCAGAAATTATTATTTCGAACAGGATATTCTATAACTCAAAAATTCTAATATATATTAACTTCTGAAATACGTTGTTCTGAAACAGGTTCTTTAAGTTAACATAACGTTCTGTTCCAAAACAATAATAAGTGGGAAATCTATTTCGGAACACTAAGTGGGGAAATCTATTTAGGAACACTGACTTCTTAATCAACAAGTTAATAAATTATTCCATAACACATTTTCATCCTCAAATATTTCGAAACAATTGGTTCTGAACACTTTTATTGACTTAGGGAATGCTTAGTAACATATTCTGAAATAAATTGTTCTGTAACTTATTTTCACCCCAAATATACATTCTGAAATTGAAAAAACAGGAAGGGTAATATTGAAATTTTAAAAAATTTTGGAAGTGCCTGAGGTACAGGAAGAAACAGTCTGTAGTCCCACGCTCAAATAATTAGGGTCTGACGGCTGCTTCCTACACCTCTATATATTCTTCCTACACCTCCATACATTTTATGTTTTCTCAAAGTAACCTTAATTAAATTTTACACTGACTCATTTACCCTTTCCTAATCCTACACCTCCATTCATTCCACATCCGACTTCTCATTTTTTTCAGGTCTTTTCTTCCTGCACTCCCATAACTTTTAAAATGATCTTCTTATACTTTATTTATAAAGGTGATTTTTACTAGAGTACTTCTTCTGGAAAATCTTCCGGAAGAGAATCTTCTGAAACAAGTTTTCAAAAATTACACTTATGAAATAAGGTTTTTGGAACGTATAAAATGCATTATGAAGTGGATTTTTAGAACAAAATTTTCGAAAACATATGAAATGTTTTTTGGAATGAACTTTTTAGAACAATTTTTCTGAAAGAAGTTTTCTAAAATATGAGTATTGTTCTGGAACAAAATTTCTAAAATATATATAATACCTTTCAAAATAAACTTTCTAAAACAAGTTTCCAGCTAAACCCACTGTTCTACTATATTTCTCTTATTATTTTTCCTCCCAAAGAATGTCAGAGTGGTAATGACAACAGCCGTGTTACATGGAATGAGAGTATTTTAGTCTTTTTGCTTCTAGTATGGGGTGCAGAAGAAAAGCCATAATTAAAGGAGATGAGAGTTTCATTATGGGCCTTTCAACCCCTTTGGGCTTTTCTGATGAACCACATATTAAGGGGGTTATAAGGGCTTTTTGTACAGTACTATTATTGCTTTTCTCATCCCCCAATCACTTTCAGGAACTACATTTTTTCAAAGTTTTGTAAGGAGATTAATTCACAGTTCTACAAAGTCAAACAAAATTATTTTTATGCAATCGAGTAACTTTTATTAAGTGTGAACTTTTGATGTACCCTCTACGCAAACTTTTTTACATTATTCAATAATAAGAAATCATTCTAGATATATATTTTATATTAATTATCACAAAACTAAACAATCTTATTGTACGTAAAGATTTATAAGTAGATATTAGTTCAAAAATACCTTCCTATATTAAATATATTTTAATTAAATTGTTCTATTAAATAACATCAAAGAATTGATCTTTTTTATTATATACATCATTCTTATTATTTTATATTGTTCTAAATACTTACATTTTCTAAGCGAAAGTTTATTAGCAAGTGCGCTCCCTTTTAAGATGGTATCCTAATTTTATCATTCTTTGTTAAGCTCTGTAATATAAAAACTAAATTCAACTAATAATAACTATTAAGATTTTACCTTCCATATTATGATATTGTAATCATAAATCACATTTAATTATGGTTTTTCAATACTCTATAATGTTTTTTTAAATATTTTGTTTGATTATATCTATCATTCTTTAAATTAAGATAAGAAAAATTAGTTATTATAATAGAGAGAAAAGAATGTAATGACACATAAATATATATTCACATAAGAAAATTGAATGGAGTAGAATAAGTGAGTCACTTAAAATTACATTAAAAGTAAAAATTTAAATTAAAAACCTTAAACGATTCTGATAAAGTAAAATAAAAGTAATTGAACTTCAAGTTGTTTTTAGATTTCAACACAAGGGTCGTTTCGCGTTTCCAAGCATAAAAGTTAGAGGATATGAGAACAAAGAAAATAAGATTGATTTCAGATTGTTTGCTGGAATGAAGGTAAAACGGATTTTTCAAGGGATCTCGAGGTGGAAGAGACTGTAATTGATGAGCACTAGCTAGTAATATCTGCAACTGTTGCAGATTAAGAGTAAATTACTGATTCATGACGTCATCAGAAGGATTATCCATTAGCAAAGAAAAAGAGGAGAAGAACAGCTAGGCAACAGAAGAGGAATTAAACTGATACCATGATAACAGAAAAACAAAGAGGAACTGAAAAGGAATTTTTATTGATGGAGTAATTCATTAGCTCACTGTTTCAATTATATGGTGCGCATATTTATATACAGAAAAACCTGAGAAAGAAAATGTGACTCTGTAAGAAAAAAAAAAAACTGTTATGCAACCATCCAAAATAATAAAAATAAGGAAAATGTATCTATAGGTCAAAACAGAAAAGTTTCTATATATTAATAAAAGTTATTTTTAGAATTAAAAGTCATTCATTTATGTTCTGCACTAATTTAAGGTTGTTACACATTTTGAAAGATGATATTTGATTATAGTTTGAGAAAAAGCTAAATGAAAATCACATTGAATAAAGATGATGTGAAAACAAAAGATAAGACTTGTCTGCAATAGTCGATGACATTTTATGTTAACTTTAAAGGGAAAAGTATACAAATTGGTATGGACGGTTGTGATAAAAAAGAAGAAGGAAAATGAGTTAGTTGGTGCAAAACACAAGTTCTTATCCTTAGGAATATGTTTTGGTAGTGTTATGCAGAAGTACGATCTTGGTACTGTGTTAAGACAAATTCAATCTTCTCCATCTTGCACAAGTAGAATCCCTTTAGCTCAACAGTGCAGTGCTCATCCACTTTGGCCACTTTAAGCAAAATGGTGCCAATTACTGTTCACAACTATACCATAACAATTTTCTTGTTTGTCTTATCACATATATCACATATAACGTAATACCAAATTTCTCTCATTTATCCATAGAAGGATATGTATGTGTATTGGGGTGGGGTGGTCACTAAGTATATAGCATGTAAGTGGCTTGTCAATTCAATGAAAAAATTATCAAATGCTACTCATCAAGGGTCATTGCCATTTTTTTCTGATCTGTCATTTCTCCAATCTCAGTGCTCCAACTATATATGTCTACACAACTTGCCTCCTTTGCTTCATCAACATGAGCACAAACAGCTTCAGAGGTTTTCTGTTGGATATGGATGCCTTATGAAATGTAATGAATGATTTGTGATTGGTTTAGGGTTTAGAATAATCTAGGACAGGACTTTTATCATTTTATCATATTTATCATCTAAACTTCTTTAGTCTTCTTTTAGTCTCTTTAGTTAGTATAAAATTCTGTATAACTAATATTAGATATTGACATTGTTACCTAACTAATATAATTTATCTTTTCTCTTTTAATATTATTTGGTTATTTGACTAATTATTATATTATTTTATTCTTAATGATTGCTGGACCTATTTTAATTTTATAATTTTGATTGTAGTTGAAAAACCCTTTTGTAAATTAACTTAAAATATATGTAAAAATTGTGATAGCTATAAATAATCAACTTTAATATTGATTTCACTATCACTGAAAAAATTGAATTCTTTCTTAATAACCTAAAATTTTCTTATTAAAAATTATGTTAAAATCAATTTCGTAAATCGTTAAATTAACTATGTAATTCAACTTATTGGCGTGAATAAAAAGAAAATATCATAAAAAATAAATTAAAATAAATATATAATATTTTTATTATTATTTCATACCTAATTATCTTTATTATTTTATTTTAAATTTGAGTCATTTAATTAGTCTTTAGCTTTTTATTCCAAAAATTTTAAAATTTTTATTTGAACTCTTATTCTTTTGTTATTTAAAATATTGTCTTTATTTTTGTTACCAAACACGAAAAATCAAATAATTAATTTTTCTCATTAAATTATTATATATCAAGTTTACATGAATTTGATATTTAAATTTTGTTTATTTACTACTTACAAAAGAATTGGTATACTTATAAAATAACAGTCAAGATACTAAGCTTGTGACTTTGAGGTCATTAGAAAAATTTCCGTTAATTCGACTTTGATGTAGAAATGCATATTGCTGGATGAGAGAGGAGGATTACCTTTGTAAATATATTATGCTTCACTTTGTAGTTTTGAAATAAGTTTTCAAAACTGATATTTAACCCATTAAGGAAATTTGTTGGTGTACATTTTATGTAAATGTGAAAAGCTATTTACTCAACATTTTATGTTTAATTTATTAGAAAGTGCAACATTATTGAGAGAGTAAGATATAAATTTGTTTCTAGAAAGTCTAAAGTAAGCATGAAAAAATGGCGTTGTATAGTGTTGTTTCCATTACCATACTTCTACCCTCCAACAGTATCAGAATGAACCATAACCAAGGTTAATTGGGAAGCAAATCGCTTAAAATCCGATATCATAAGAGTAAGTGATGAGTTATTATTCAATGCACAGTTTCTTTTATATATATTTATATATATTTTTTCCAACTGTGGAGAAAATTAGTCATTGCAAGTTGCAACTATACAGAAAAAATTAGTCATTACTGAGATGAAATAATGTAAATATTCAAATGAAAATTTTAACTCAACTCCATTCCATTTTAATGCATTACATATTTTATTTCTTTTCATCAATCTAAAAACACCCTCATTATTCAAATACCAAAGACACCTATCAGTATTTTTTGTTCATCAAAACACAGTACCTGAAAGGTTCAATTTTAGGTGACATGTGAATGAAAACAAAAGTTTATTGACAAAGACAATGGGAAGTTTGTAAGATCAAATGCTATACAAATCAGTCAACTCTACAGATTCTGTACCCATAATGCCTACCAAAAACACACTACTCACTGCCTAACACATACATGCCATTCCATTCCCAACCCCAAAACAAGTTGTGAAAATACCATAAATAATTTCATAAAAATGATGAATATATTAAAAATAGTATATTGGGAATAATATTAAGGATAATTTGTTTGCTGTTTCAAAATTCCAACACTGTTGTTACAACATGTGTCCACATCACTGACCTCTTTTTTTAGGTCAAGCATTATGTGCCCCATGAAAGGAATGTGGTGTGGCCATCAAAAGTCAACGGATCCGATCAAGGATACGCAACAATCCACATTTGACCCTAAAAAACGGAAAGCTTGCATGAGGAGAATTTAAAAGCCTCTTCAAAGTGTCTATTTCTGTATTCAACAAAACCACATGTTCATAATTCCTTTTAGCTTTTCGACAATGAAGTTTCAGTAACCTTTTTTCAAGTGTAGGGTACATGGCCCTTAAAATTCTACCAATTGCCCTTTCAAGGTCCCCCACTTCAAACTTTGCTACCAGTACTAACATCAATGGTGAAGATAATATTGATCATGGTAACCATAACACCAAGAACCAATCTTCATCAAGGATGATCCACGTTTCGTTGATTTTAATGAATTTCAATTCCAAACACACTTACTTTCTATAGACGTATCTCAGAGATGGTGGAGATAAGGGTGAAGATGGGGTCAACCAAATTTTACTTGATGAAACTCATATATCAGTCAAGACAACTATAATAATTATACTTGATGAATTATTATTTAAGATTTTCATTTCTGGCTACATGTGTGGTAATAACCTAAGTAAGTGAAAGAGTAAAAAATATATTAAGGGAATTATGAATACATAGATTCTTGTAAACTCTGTTTATTTATATTTTTTAGTGAACTTTTGTTTACGTGAATCCTAATTGGGTCCAATGTTCTAAAGTAGCCACTGATTTTTATTTATTTTTATTGTTATGGCAACCATTTAATGGTCATAAATATTAGCAACAGTTATGGTGTGGTGTTTGGACAGCCCAAGCGACGAAATGTCTTCGTCATAGTGATGGCAAGGATGTTCTCAATATTATTACCAATGGAAAAACTATCAGATAAGTAGTATTGTTTCAAAGTATTTTTTTCCATTTCCGGAAAAAATTAGTTTTCAATAATATTAAATTTTTTATATTTACTTTTTATAAGTATTTCCGGTTTTAATATATAAAATTTAATTTTTGGAATTTCTTAATACATTTCGTTTTCGAATGCTAAATCTTAGAATTCATATCATCAGCTAAAAATATGTTTATGTTTTTATTAAAACTATTTTTTTTTTTTGGAATTATTGTTGATGAGGTAAAACTTTTAATTTTTTAGTTTTGAATAGTGATAGAAAAATATTATATATTAATAAGGTACAAATAAAAATCAAATGGAAATATGTAAAGGACATTGTAATATTCAAGTAAAAAAAGAATAAGAAAAAATAAAGTATAGAACCAATATGAATCGAAGGTGTGATTCCCTATATTAAAGGTGTTATTACAATGCTTTTGAAAAAATATCATATTTTAAAGAAAGAATAATTATTTTTTTAAATGATAATTAAAATTTGATATTCATGATATAAACAAGAAATTAAATACATTTTAATGCAAATAAAAATTTATAATTATATCGAATATGAAATACTAACCATGAAGAAGTATAAGTAGTATACAAGTACGACATTCAATAACCAACGCAAAACGTATAAAAGAAATTAGAAACAAAATAAAAATAATTCTCTTAAAACAAATAAAAAAAGTAACATCTCTTATTTTAGAGAAAGAAATGAAACCGGTTAAGAAAAAAAAAAAAAAAAAAAAAAAAAAAAAAAAAAAAAAAAATAAAAAAAAAAAAAAAAAAAACAGGTTAAAAAAAAAAAAAAAAAAAAACCGCTAATGAACAACCTATTTTGTAATGCCAAAAGAAACACTCACATTATCAACTAGGATTTGAACCCAAATAAAATAAATTTGTGACAATTTGTTAAATAAACAAAGAAACAAGTGAGTCCTTATAAATGAAATATGAACAATAAAAACTAATACATTAATTGAAATTACAACTAAAAAACAGATTTATAAATAAAATAAAATATACAATATTTATAAAGAAAAGTACTATTTTAGAATAACCAATAAATTTAGAAAAATAGAGTAGCTACCAAAAGATATGGTTTCACATACTTAGTGTGGAGAAGGATTCTGGCTTTAATAATTTCTGAGGGCATAAAGCATGCCTTTGATTGGAAAGCATACAATATATTATTTTACTTCTTTTACAGGATATATTATTTTAATTTCTTTATCAGTTCTTTAGCAAGATGTTGAGCGCATTGCACACACACTCAGTGGCAACATAATAAATAAACTTAAGTAAAATGTATACAATAGGAAACTCCAACCTTCTAATTATTTCACATGATTAAAAATCACTAAATATCGTCATAATTAATTGAAAATTTCTACATATGATTTATATTAATTGATAGTATAAAAAGCTTACACAGTGATAATGACTTTCTTCAACAGTTATTATCATGCATGTATGTATACATATCATCGTGTTTATCTGAGATAAGGTAACAAAAATGTTATTTTGCTATGTACTCAATTGTATTGACTATGAGATATTTATTTATAATTTAAAAACATCCAAGATTTTGCAAGCATCCCACTACCGTTCAATTGACCTGAAAACTCTGATCTATAATATGAAAGGGTGATGTGAGCAACATCAAATTTCTCTTGGTAATCGAGAAAAGCTTACTTTTTCATTTCAACATCGTTAATGGAGATGCATACTAATCAAATGTGGACGTGAACATCTATCAACAAGGAATAAGAGAAACCATGATTTTCCAATGTGATTCTACTTCAAAAGTCACAAGTTTTAATCATTAAGTTCAATTCAATTACGGGACAAAACATAGTCGTTCAAAGCTTCTAAAAGTAAATGCGTTAAACTCAGTTTATAATTGTTTTAATATAATGTATTTTAAAGCCACCTTAGAAAGACCAAAGAATGGCTTAGGTATTTTGTTAGTGTACTACTTGAGACATTTCGGTTAGTTTTATTCATATGTGGATAACCAACTAATAAATATTTGTTATTGTAACTTTAAATTTGTTGAGACGGAATTATTTCTTTAATTTTTCATGTTATTTCACTAAGACGTTTTTAGAAACAAATTCGTGATAAAACAACTGAATTTTAAAATAAATAATATCTTAGATATGAGTAATTGATCATAAGGGTATCTTTTTCACTAATTTAAAGACAAGTTAAAACTAGGTCAAATTAACTCTGACTCATTCAGTAAAAATATCGATTCGAGTGTCGGTAAGAACAGTTAGGTTCTTTTTAACTTATGTTTTTATGTTGTGGTTGAAAATGGTAGTTAAGAGTAGTTTCTTAAATTCATGTCGATGCTCACAGGAAGCCTATATCCCAGTGGCGCGCAGAATGATGAAGATGATCATTCACGTAATCATGATTCAACCATGGATCATCATGCGTACAATTATTAAAGCATAATCAAACACTTTACTGATTTTACAACACTACTCCAAGATATTGCCCTAAATGTGCACCAAACTCAAAAGAAGATCATCCATCTTTAAATCAAAATCTTCCAACTCTGCTATATGGCTTAGTGGGATTTTGCTGGGATTTTCACCTGCATCAGTCAAACAAGATATATATATTAAATAACTAATTAAAGGGTCAGAAATGCTTCTTGCACACTATATTATTTTCTATTAAAAAACGTTGCACATTGCCCCTTATTATATCATTAAAGTAACTTGATAACTAGATATCACGCACCACCCTTGTGCATTTCATCATTTTGCTAACTTTTTCCGTCAAGATTACTTAACTGTCGCATCATTCTCTTTTTTTGCTTTCAAGACATTTTGCTCCAATATATTCCACATATATATAATCGCAGCATTTTGCTTAAAGCTTTTTTAGAACTAACACGACCAAGAAAAAAATAAGGTTTGATTGAGATACTTCCGACTTAAAATAACCACCACTTCCAGAGAAAGTCGAAGATACATTTGAGTGTGTTTACAATATTTGCAACGAGGGTATCTTTTATTATTTTTAAATAAATTATCACGGCATTTAAAAATTACTTAAACTACTGTAATAAAAAGACATCTGTGCTTCTTGTTTGGTAAGAAGGATCCCACTCTTTATTTATTTATTTATTTTAATAACAAAAATAATAAAATTAAAAAGGATATTTAAAGATTATCCCAACCCTTATACCAATTTTTTAAAATCAGATAATCTTATAAACCTACTTAAAATGTTACATACAGAAGTCCTTATATGAAAATCTTCAAAACTCCGTGAAATTGTCATTTTTATTTGTGTCTGTAATAGATATAACCTTCACATTGAATTAATTAAGCCAAAATATTCCTATCACATTCAAACAACTCCTCCATAAACATTAATATTTATCCACAAATTTTAAGGATGATTATTTGATCTCCTCTAAGCATACACCTAGGTTCATACACCACTCTGGAAAAGAATATTGTATTCTTTGTCTACTAAACTTAGCCCAAAATTATGTCTGTCATTAAGCTCTTGTAAAAATCTTAACTTCGTCTAGTTGACCATTATAGAAAACAATCTTATTCCTACATTTCAAAATTTCCAATGTTAACACCAACCACATTCACTTTCAAACACGGTTAGCTTTCTTACTCATACTTATAATATAAACATTGCATAAGTAGTTAAAGATGTCATTGCTTCTAACCGAAACAAATCTTATCCAATTATCATACTTTAACTACAAAAGTTGCGTGACTTCACATATAAGTAGTATGTATTGCAAAATTTTAACCTCTACATTACATAAAGAATATAAATTACACGAGACTATAACTTTCTTCTCTCCTAATTTGTCACGAGAGATTTCATTTTCTAGTATAAATTCTTAATTTAAAAAATTACTTGAATTAAGTTTCTATGATCTGTTCATATTTATTTTTATAATTAACTTTTAATAATAAATAGGCTTATTGATCATAAGATATATTATTAAAATAATTAAATTATTTAGAGTAAGATCTGTCGATACACATAATTAGGTGAGGTAGAAAATGATTTACATTATTCTCATCAATTCTTTTTTATAAAATATAAAAAAATTATAGTTGTTTAATCTTTTAATATTGATTTTTAGAAGACATTTTATGATTTATTGGAAGCATATATATTTTTTCTCTATTTACTCTTGTTGATGGTGGTGCGTAGTATTTTTAGACTTTAATGTCATTAGTAATACTGTTAAGAGATTCAATAAACTCTAGTAACTTATTTGTTTATTTTATATGTGGAGTTGTATTATCTAAAAAGTTTTTTTTTTTTGTTTTCAAATCGTGGTTGGGCTAGAATTAAAGGAGCATTAATCATAGGTTTTCTTTCAAAAACAAAGATCTCATGTAAGATAAAGGGTAGCTTCACACTTTTTTTAGGGTTCAATCAAACTGAAGTCACGTCAAAATTAGCACATACAACTTTTATTAGAGTATTTATTGTGTTGTATTTTTTTTTTTTGTCTTATCATCAATTTTATTTATAGTTAAACATCTTTTGGACTTATAATTCTTTTGTTAAAATTAACGTCTACATTTCTAATTTTTGTCTAGGATTATTATTAATTTCCTTAACTATTCATTATTTGATCCGAATTATATAAAATTTATTATTTTATTTTGCATAATTGCTTTATTTATTTTCGCATGATACGGATATATTTATGTATTTATTTTGCATTAATTGCTTTAGATTATGTATTATTTTTTTTATATTTATATGATACTGATATATTTCAACTTGTTTATTGATAATCATATCTTAATTTTTCTAATTAATCTCACATGATAAAACTTATCTAAATCCAGTTAACTTCTTACCACCACTACAAGAATATTTATCTATAATATCTCATCAACATTACATTAACCATTTATTAGAATTAGAAAATAAACTAATTGAAGAGGGTCACATGTCTTACCCTAAATATACTGATAAGTTACATTCTAGGTAAATAAACTATAATTTTTTTAGCATAATAAGTGTATGCAAAAACATTTAAAATAATGAATTGAAGCAAGGACATGAAATGGAAGATGGAACATTGTTTGAAGAAAATGGGATAGTAAAAGATGAGTGGTTTGAACTATTTGGGAAGATGTTGTTGGGCTGAGTGGGCTTGTCTTGGATGAACAGTGGATGGACAGTTCCATCTATAGCCGAGAATTGGCAACTGGTAAGTGTCGATGCTCATCAAACTCAATTCAACCAGATCAATCATTGCCACGTTCCAAGACAACAAATTGAATCTTAAAAGTGACACCTAAATAAAAACGGTTCTGCATGGTGCGTAGATATAAAAATTGGCACAATTTATTAGATATGGAACAGTGTGAGAAAGAAATGATGGTTGCAATATAAAAAGGAAGTAGTGGGAGAAGCAGAATCGAGGACTGGTGGAAGCAGATGATAAGGTGGCTGAGAAAACAAAACAACCCCTTTAACTCCAAAATGGACCTTCCGACCCTACCCTTCATTCTCTCACACACAACTTGCCTTATTTTTCATTCACTAAACTGGAGGATTTTCGACACAATGATATTGAGAAAAAGAAAAAATAAGAAAGATAAAATAAAAATAGATAAGAATCGAGTTAAAAAAACAGAAAAAGATCGACATCATTTTTAACAAAGACATTGAAATTGTAATTTTTTTTATATATTACTTAATTTACTTATCTGAATCTAAGTATACGAGGATCCAAAGTTTGACAAGAGTTCTACATGTAAAAAATATTCTAACTATAAAGTAAGTATGTTATCAATTAGATGAGTGAAAAGATATATATAAGTAAGTGTAAAAACTAAGTATTAATTTTAGTAACAAGTGTTATACATAGGTTTTGGACTGAAGTGTATAAACTTAGTACTAACTTAGTGATTATGAAGTTATACAAATATGGAGATTTAGACTTAGAAGTTATTGAATATAATAAAATGTGAATCTCAAATATAAATATAACTTATTAGAATATATTTAATGTGAAACTTAGTACAGACTTAAATATCTATCAAAAACTACACAAAGTTCTGTCTAAATCATCTCACCAAACAATTTTTCTCAAATATGATCAAATTTGAACTCAAATTGTATATCAGGTTAAAATAATTTGTCAGTCTTTAATTCACACGCTGCTGAAAAGTATTGGTTTAGAAGCTTTATCTAAACAGTTCCTCCAATTTCTTTATCTCTCGTGTTACATGTGTGAGTGGGGAGTTGATCTACAAACTCAAATTAAGCGTGATGAAGAGATAAATACGTGTTGTTTCATTGAAGTTTTTAATTTACATATCCTAATCCTTGCAATCATTATTTCATCTCTATCTCCCGATGGTTGTAAAAAAGTTGAAATAAAAAATTACAAGAATGCTCATCAACATCAAGATGGCCATTCAAAAAAAAATATATGTTATATATATCCGCATCATAAAAGACAAAAACTCTCTTTCAGCTCTGAATACTCTCTCCACAATGGACGATCCCTCATGGCTCCAAGGGCTTCAAACAAACCTGAACCCCATATTTGGGCTTGATGGTGAGAACGACCACAGGGGCATGACGGTAATTTGGAGAAATGCTGAAGCTAAACCGAGAAATCAACATGGCTAATATGATCTTAGCTTCCATCAAGGCAAAAGCTTGTCCAACGCAATTTCTAGGGCCTGAAGCAAACGGTAGAAAACGACCAGGAACAAATGACTTTGAAGTGAACCTCTCTGGGTTGAACTCATTTGCATCTTTGCCCCATAGCTTTTCACTATGATGAATGGCCAACACAGGGATCCAAATCGATAAGCCCTTAGGAATGTAAAGGTCACCTAGTACTATGTCTTCAAACACCATCCTAGGAAGCACCGATGCTGGCGGATACAACCTCATTGATTCGTTGATCACCATATGCAACTGAACAAAAATCAATTCTTAGTCCCAAACCAAAATTAATGCTCAATCTTTGACCATTTAAAAATAATAATTACCACTGCACTGAATTATGTACAAATGAATATTCTATTTGCTCTTCCCAGCTATCTATCAATCCAAGAAAATCTACAAAATTTTCAAGTGGGTAGCAATGAACCGTGGCATTTGAGTTGAGTAGGGTCAACTTCTTTTTGAAGAAAAATACAAACGCAAAAGTCACAGAGATTGAGAATTCTGAGCTTGATTTTTTTTATCTTTTTTTTTCTCTTGGCTGAAAAAAAGTATTGCCGTATCGTTATTCAGAAAACGAATGAATAGCTTGAAACTTTTTGCGCTCTTTGGACACTCTAAAAAGAAAGATAACCATTATTATAAATATTGTTTAAAATAACAGCAACTCCCGGCGCACGGGTGCAAAGATGATACTTATATAAATTATTTTTTGTTTGTTTCTTTACACACATATTTGGGTCACACTAAAATATTTCTTAGCTGGCCCTTCTGATCGTCGTGCTAATAATAACTTAAAAGCCTAAGATGTTTAGATCAATTAGCCTTTTGGCCAAGAAACTGCGGGCTCAACATGTTCACAAAACACAGCAAAACATTATTTTTAATTTTACTAAATTGTATGGACCACCCATTAAAGTTTTCCTAAAACTGGCTCGTGCTGGGTTTTAAAAGCAACCATTGTGTAGGCTCTATAAAAAGCAATACTTGACACCACTAAAAGTAAAATTATATAAAATTCAAATTCATAAAAAAAATTTATTTAAGATACAAATTTGACCAACCTGCTTTCTCCCTCTGATCCCCTAAAAGTAGCCTAAGAATAAGCCTCCTCTCTTTTTGTGAAATCAAAAAAAGGATTTTCTAACTTTCCTGAATGCAGGATTAAAGAATATATATGGTTTAAGAGAAAGTTTCTGCAATTTTGCAAAATGAAAAAAAAAAAAAACTATATTAAAATTAAGAGAAAGTTTGTGCTGAACATAAACTGATTTTGCTACTTACAAGAGTGAGCTTGGAGAGTTGATCCAAAGAAGGAATTGTTCCATTGCAGACACTTTTAACCTCTTCTCGGACTTTGTCTTGCCATGTTGTATTGCTGGCTAGTAACATAACTGTCCAAGTGAGTAAAAGAGCAGTGGTTTCATGTCCAGCAAAGAAAAATGTTTTGCATTGATCCATTACTAGCTGCAGATTGATGCTGTTTCCGTTCCCTTTTTTCTTCTGCATCTCGTTCAAAAGCATCCCCAACAAATCATTCCCATAAGAGTTGCTTCTTCCAATCTCCACACAGTCTTTCCTGCTTTGTATGATCTCCATCAGCAGAGTCTCCACCTCCATCTTCAAACACTTTATCTCTCTGTTATACTTGCTTGGGAAGAACCTGTGCACAAAAATTCACCCCCCAATTGATTTTGACATCAATGAGAAAAAGGGAGGGGGACAAGGACAGACAAATGCTTGCAGATAAAACAATAAAGATGGAATAAGACCGACAGAACCATAATGCAAACCGTGGAATAAGAAATAAAAATGTGATTATTCACATGCTTCAGGATAAAAAAGCAAGGAATCCAATCCACTGAGGTGTTTAACACTGACATTTTTATCTCACACAGAAGCAAACACTACTACACATAGAATTAGAATCACACAATTTTTTTTTTGTGATTACAGTTTTCACGTTTCCAAACGTGTTTTTTTCTTAACTTTTTAATGAGTTTCCAAGCACGCTATGAATCTTTTTGTGAACAGAAATCAAAAGGGTGGTTTAGAAAAGAGTTTGTAAAGTCACAAACCTGCTTCCGGGAAAGCAAAGATGACGACTTGCTTGAGCACAACGACTCTGCAGCAGTGTGAGGAGGTGGAATATTTTCTTCCCTTTCTGATAGCTTGTACCAAATTCAGTCCTAGAGATAATATCTGCAGTGAGTTTAGTCATGTAGTGACCAATCTCCACCTCAGTTTGGCCACACTCTAACGCAATTTTCAGTGATTGGAGCATCTCCTTAGTGCATTCCACCATGTGCCCAGCATAGCTCTACAGATTTTTTTAACACCAACCATTTGTAACCATTAGTACTACCCCAAAATTTTGAAAAAGATCAAAAGGGGTGACTCCAAAACAGTAAAATTTTTACAAGAGTATCAATACCTTAAGTCTGTCTCCAGTGAATGCAGGGGCAACGATGTGACGTTGGTGGTTCCAATCTTCACCATTTGCCATCAACAGTCCTTGCCCAATGAAATTCTTTGAACCCTGCCTCTGCTGCCAGGATTTCCCAGATACAGTACTGTGTTTTGAAAGAAACTCTTTGATCAATTCGGTCTCAGTGAGGCACAACCTCGGTTCTGTACCATTCCAATATAGAAACCTCTTTCCTACACACTCAAATTACCAGTTTTACCTTACACGTCCAATTGAATTAGAGGGAAATAAATAACCAAGATCATATAGTATAAGTTTGATTAATATTATGTTCACATAGATACATACATATATATGTTTATAGTTATGCACGTACATACCAAATTGGCTAGACCAAAGTAAGAAATGTGGCAGAAGACGGCCAACAATGTCATGGCTTATGGTTTTCATGTCTTGGGAGGTTGCTTTGGAGACAAGGGAAGCCATGTCCAGGATGTTGCCTGTGAAAAAGGTAGGTTTTGGGCCACGCACACCTTGCATCTCCATGATCTTTTTTATGCGTAGAGGGGTGAAGAAGTAGCATGAGAGGGTGTCATAGAGGAGTTTAAGTAGGAGAATAGCGAGTATGGCCAAAAGGGGTGTGAGGACCACCATAGCCATGGTGGTAATATACAAGGATATGTTGTTGTTGGGATGAGAAATGAGAAATGAGAAATGAGAAATGAGAAGTAAGTAAGGGTGGTTATTGTGTGAGATGGTTATGGCTAAAGCTAGCAAGAGTGATGGGAATTTGATGCGTGACTCAACCTATATATATAGTGGGAATTTGATGGGGATCTCTTCCATTTTATATATACTAAACTGCTACTCAACACTACAGTTTTCGCTTAGTGGTTCTGCTTCTTATGACATGCCAATGTCTCAAGAGAATTTATTCCCCTAATTCTGCTACTGTTTTCTTGCATACTTGCTACCATTTATAGAACACAACCAATCCCATTTTTTTCCCCTTCAAAAGGTTGGTGAGGTATATGTTAGCCCAAGCACTGTTGTCTGTACATGCTCAATCAGAATACATAACAAAGTGCGGGAAAAATGTTAGATATTAAGTCCCATTGGGTGGGAAGGAATGAGAAAGTTGAGCAACATAAGAAAGTTTTCCCTCTCAAATTATCCAACAAGATATGAGAAAGAAGACCCACAAACCTAATGCCTTAAGTTTTTAGATTGAAAGTGGTGTCATTCCCCGGACGTTTCTCCCTCGAATTCTCGTAACAAAAACAATTCAGTTGATTTAAGAGTGTTAATGAGATTATATAGGAATAAAGTTTAGATTAAGTTCTGGTGTGTTTTTCATTTTCCAATAACACTCTCTTACAATTATAAATCATCATTAATAACTCTAATTATCATCTTTTACTATGAAATTCAAACAAATCTAATATAATCTAATCATATATTAGGAATAATAATTCAGTTATAATCTTAAAAAAACTTATAAATATAGATCTATTTTAAAGAGAGTACGCATTCAATTTATATTTATTTATATTATTTTTATGTTTTTATTAACATTTTCTAAGTAAATTTTTTCTCGATATCTTATTAACAAAACTTAATAACTATTATTAAAGAGAAAATATTATTTAATAAAAGTTTGACTTTTTCAAAATCATCCTTATTTCATTTCAAAATGTTCTAAATTATTTTCCATAATAATAAGAGTATTATTAGACTATTTATGATGAAAATTACTATACACTCTATGATAATATAAAACTACTTTATACTCTTAATTCATCTATGTTTTTTTTTCTTTTTTTAAAAATATCTTTTAACACTTTTTTTAATACGGAAAGAAAGATGTAAAACTCACTTATATAATTAAAAATAATCAATTTTGATACTTTATGTATTGCAATTAGCAATAACAAAGTGAGTGAATTGAGTTTGGGGATGCACTCTCCTTCTAGTTTGGCAAAATTAATATCACAAAACCATTCTACTGAATCAGGAATTTAAAGTCATTTAGTTATAGTAAGTCAAGAATTTAAAGCCATTTAATCGTAATAAGTCAATTCTTTCTATTCTGTTTTTGACTAGTCAACAATAAATTGGGTTGAGATAGATTAATTAGTACATTTTGTTATTCCTAATTATAATTGTAAACAAAATTTATATAATTAAAAATAAGAAATTACGAAAGGCATATTTTAAAGTAATTATTATTAAATTATAACAAATTTTGATATATGACTAACTGTAGTTTCTTTTACCCCTTTCAGTATATTAAGTAATTTTTTTTTTCAAATCTCTCCTAAGTAATAGTCACGAGTCCCAGATCATAGTCACGAGCCAAACAGAAAATAATCATGACATGTATGGTTGCCTTAATTTTTGTATAAGTACTGTACTTTGGATCTTTGATCTCTTGGTAAAAAAAAATTGTATTTGCATAACATTTCATTTTCAGTATTAATTGAGACTAATTTAATTTAGATTTTAGTTACACTTGAAATTTCATACTTATTGAGTGTATTATGCAGAAATCTAACCTAATTACTCTAGTAAATGCCCAATTTATGTTGCCAAATGCTATCATAGTTTCATTATAATTTAAGAGTGAATATTCAATGTTAAAGAAAAAAAAAACAATTTTAATTTTTACTCACAAACACATTTATGAATTCACTAAATGTTATAATCACGGTTTTCAGATATTTGTCAGATTAACAAACATGTGTTGAATTGTCCTAGAATTAAGTGAGACAAACATTTCATCTTCATAACTGTATGAAACAATGAGTACCAATTCATTTTTTTTTTCTGTTATAGTGTGACTAAAATGTTCAATTTTTATGTAAAAAAATAAATAAAAATTATAAGAGATATAAGATCAAATATTTAGTCCACTACTAAGTAATTCACATATTAATTTATTACAATCTTAATGATAATTACACAAGATCATTGTCATATCTAACAACCCATTTTTTCTTTTTCCTTTGTTGGGGTTTTCATATTAAATAGATTTCAAAACACGCACATCACATGTTTTTACTTTTCATAGGTTCAAGCAATTGACCTCTTTAATCCAACAACTCTACTTTAGTAGATAATCCTAAAAATAATCCCATGTTTTTATTTATTTATTAAAAAAAACACATGCACATAAGTCTCACAAACTTGTTCCAATGAGCCTTAATGAATTTCTTGCTAAGAAATTTGATATAATTTTAGTATTAAAAAAAATACATGCACATTTATTATTTTTTAAATTAAAATATGAAGCATTAACAATTATTTTAAGATTGCAAATTTTCTTTATTCTTACTTTTTTTTAGTAGAAGCGTTATTTTTTTAATTAAAAGGATATAGAAAAAAATGCAATTTCGTTTAAATAGACGCTTGACCAGTTAGACATTTCTAATTGAGTTGATTATTTAAGTTCCTTACTAATAAAAATAACATTTCAATACAAATTTTACAAATATAAATTCTATAAAATTAAAATGAATTTTATATAAGAAATTATCTTCAATTTAAAAAAAAATCTTGTGAAATCTATATTAAAATTATTCATTTAAATAATTTTAATTGGAAATGATATTATAACCATGCCGCGCCTAGTATCTAGTTTTACATGACTTTACTTATTACATTTTTTTTAAAACACAAATAAATAAATAAATCAAAATAATGTTCTGAGATCAAATCATAAGTTAATGTAATCAGGGTTGCATCTATATCAAAATCAAAATCGTATTTTCAAACATGATTTATCTATACTTTATAATCTTTTTAAATTATATACTTATGAACTTAAAATAGCCTTATAAAATTATCAGGGGGATATATATAATCTTCTTTCTATTACATAATATGTGATAGAAAAATTGAACCCGAAGTTTCATAAAGTTACATAAATATTTTCACTCTTTTAATACTTACTATAATCTTATTTACAAGGTTATTTTTAAATAATTAAAAAATTTAATATAATGTATAAAAGCTGTCAATATAATGCTTTTTCAAACAATCAAGAAAAGTATAACAAATATAGAGAATATTTATGTTATCTCAAGCATAGTGTAATATACTTTTAAATATACTATATTAGATGAAATCCAATAAATTTTTTTTTTAAATGCTTGGAGAGTATGTAATAAACTACCTACCCTTTTTCTTTGCAAGAAATGTGACACATAAAGTAAACCTAATTTATTAGATTAAATTTTGAAATGAAATATATGTGGTTAAGTACAATGCATATGATCCACAAATATAGGATTAATGAAAATTGAGAAGTCTTCTCACTGAGCTGTGTGATTATCAAACTTATTTGTATCATTTAACAGAAAACATGTTTGGTTGTTTAACAGGTTGTGCTCTTGCACCCTGTCCTACACATAATCATAACTGAACAAAAGAGAGGTTGAAGAGAAGACCAACAACAACATCAACATAATTCACCTAACATTAACAAAAGGAGTACATTATAATGTCCTTTTCTTTTTTGTGGTGACTCTTCTCATACTTTAATTCTTTATGATTTTTTTTCATGGTCATAGTACACTGATTATGTTTTGCTTGTACTGTGAGTGAAATTGAGACGAGAGAAATATGAAGGATAAAAATAGATGATAAATATGATGTCTTATTTAGATAGATAGAAATAGTAAGAAGGACATAAGGAAGAATTTTCTTCATAATTTTTATACTTATTAAAATCTTAACTTTTTACTCCGTACTTTTTTTCTTTAAGATACGAGTTTTTTTTATTACTTTTAAAAATATTTAATATTTTTTAAGAAAATTCAGAAAAAAATATAACTTCCTTATCTTTTAGTTTAAATATATAAAAGTAAAATGTTATTATGGTTTATCCAATTATAAATTATTACTGGTATTACTTTTAAAATAATTATTACAAAGTCTACAAATTAATTATGCATTATATTTTAAAACTGGATGATAGTTTAAAATTATTTTACACCGTTAATGCACGATCTTCTGTCTGAATTATTTTAATGGGTCCTTTATAATTTTTTTTCTTTTTTTTTCTCTCTCAACTCAAGCAAAAATAGTATGAATTTGATATTTATATACCATTGTCTTTCTTTTATTTCTTTCTACTCTATTTTAATTGGTATAAATAAAAGATATAAAGGTCCTAAAATTATTACTGCAGATAATAAAATAAAATGCAAGCACTTCCACTATCAGCCCCGGTCAAATTTTTTATATTATTTGAAACAGTGCCTTGGTCAAAGAGGGGATGGTCGCTGCTACATGTCTCCACCTTTATTCTATTTTTGTTTGGATGGTATAAAAGAAAGTAATACAATAAAGTTATATAACATATTGACGTCAAAATAATTTTCTTTCCTTAAAAAATATAACGTTAGAGTTATATGGTGTATTAATAAAACGATAAAATCATAATTTTGAGTGAGATAAAATTAGTTAACTTTCCTTTATTTTAACAATAAGGTCACTAAAGCGTTAATTACTTAAGTAAATAATTTGAAAGTGAAGTTTTAATAATTTTTCACTATAATTACTTTATGTCTTATGTGTAAATGTGTGTAAATATTTGATAATATATTATTTAAGTTTATTCGAGTTTGCATTTAATTATTCTTATGTGAATATATTGAATTAACTTTAATGAAATAAATAAGATATTTAAAATGACATGGTCAACTAATTTGTAGCGAAGAAATATATATTATTTTATATTCATTAAAGTTTTTGAACCAACTGTATTATGGTATAATAGATTTAATTAGACATAGTTTTGTGTATGTATATTGTCTATAAGTTATTAATAACTTATCTTTTATTTGTGGTCATACTTAGTATATGAGCTACTAATATCATATTCAGACATGCATAATTTTTATTATTAACAAGTTAGTTATGTAAATATTTTATTATTAAATAACTTTTGTAATATTTTAATTTATTTATTTTATGTTATTTTACACCTGAATTGTCTTTAATCTTATAATTTTATATCTATTATGAGTATAATGCACACATACATACATATATATATATATATATATATATATATAATATATATAATCATAATACATATACTATATATATTTATGACAAGAAAGGAAAAGTATAAAATAAAATAATCATATAATGTATGCTTATATAAACTGACACCTGTATACATATTTATAGAAATATATAAACAAAATGTTGGATGTAAACAGTGTATATATATGAAATTTAAATAAACTGATATACACATTTGCTAAAAAACAAGTAAAATAATAATTACTAACTATTTAAATTAATAATTTAGAAAGAAGAAAATTAACTATAAGTATGTTAAAGTCTAAATTAATTTGTAGTTAGAGGTATTACTTTCAGGATTTAAATAAGAAAAAAAATTTAGGCAAAATAAAATAATTTTGTGTAAATTTGATGAGTGTCGTTTATTCTCATTAGTAATTACAAAATATTTATATTTGTCTAGTTATTGTATACTGAAAATTTTATTTAAATATGATATTTAACTTTATATTATTTAACCTAATTTTATGGTATTTGTTTTTACTTTTCTTATGTCTTTATTTCTTTTTTTCATATAAATGGTAAAGCAAATATATATGTGAGAATAGATGGACACGCGTAATTATCCTAATTTTTTTTTATTACAGTCTTTCTTGAAATAAGTTGGAATACAAACATTATTGCTAACTATATGATTTTTTGAGGAACAAGATCTTTAACATTAATTTTTGTTTCTTATTGTGATCACATTTTGTATGCCTCCCACTCTATATGTCAACATCCTAATCAATATATCTCCTCCGACACTGTAAAATAAAATAAAATAACAATAAAAAAGAAAGAATTGTAAACAAATAAAACCTTTTGTTTTCTGAAGAATGGGTATGTAAAATAGAATTAGAAGAAAAAATGTAACAATTGTAAATATAGAAAATATATATGTGTGACTTATATTTATTCCTTAATTACCACTCAAAATTACAAATAAATTAAAACTTATTTATTAATAAGTAAATATAGAAGTACAAAATGACATTGCATTAAGTTATATTAACTTTAAAGGAAAAAAATTTGGTTCAAACTAGCTCGTGCATCTACTAATCACCTAAAGGACCATCATTCTCTCTTTTAACTCAAGCAACACATCTACTTTGAGTGAGAAAACTATTTTATAATTCACCTAATTTCAAAAACATAAAAAACACTATATTTTTAACCCTTTAACTAACCACATGTTGTTTGAACAAAATTACTTATTTGCATAATTCAACAATCAAAAGGAAGTAATTTATTTTTCAACTCTAAAACAATATATTACTATAAGAGAGTAAACACATAACAAAATATGAAGTTTAGTATTTTCTAATATTTCTAATCTTCACACTCTTCAAAAAACAAATCTTCACAAAACAAGTAAATTTTGATATAGTTATTATAAAATAATTAATTTGATATTTTGTTTCTAGAAAGTATATTAAATAATTATGTTTGTTCTCTATTATATATATATATATATATATATATATATATATATATAATTAAAGAAAAATAGTTGATAAAATAAAAATACAAATCACTTATTTTACCAAAGTTCAAATAATAATTCAAATGTGGAGAGATGAAAAATAAAAAAGAAATATAGTATTTAGTATCTTAAAAGTATTATATATACATACAATAAAATGATCAGTAGAAAGATGTTGGATCCTTTTCTGTTTTGGGCGGGAATGTTGTTGGATTTCTAGATATTAACTTGACATGAGAAAAGCAACATATTGAAAGTACTTTTGAATATAGAAAAGACTGTTTCAACCGTTGATTGCACCAATGAGAGATACCAGATGAGGCTGCATGCCAGCATGTAATGTGCAGCCTTTGTTCCTCATCTCATGTCAGTGCTCACTGCAGTTAACAATTCCACGTTCACTCTCCTTCCAAAATTTGATCCTAATTTCATTTCATATATCTAATTTTCTCTTGCCAAAAATGTCCAGATTTTCGTGTCAGAACTAACTAGGAAAACATTAAAGTTGACTTTGTTACAAAATATAAAAAGCCTGTAGCTGTCAGTTATTAGTTGGGACAGAAGACTGAAAATAAAGAACTCTTTAATTTACTGCTTCTTCTGCTAGACATTTTGAACTAGTTAAACATCATTCAATGTGAGTAAATGGTACACAAAAATTAACAGACAATCACATAGTTCATGGTAAAAAACAATACTCCTTGGATGTATATAATGTAATAACAATGTAATGCTTTTCTGAATAGCTAGAATACTTGCAGTGCTTTCCATCATGCTGCTACAATTACAGGTTGCCTTCCCTTGGCTTTACAACTCATGATCAACTACCCTTTGGTCAGTTATATATATATATATATATACACATATAATTTTTTATTCTATCTTATGCAAACCATGATTATGGTATATTTGTTTTATCATGATCTACAAAAACTCTAAATAAATGTAGCCATCTTTGTCCTATTTGAGTGAGAATTTTTGCCGTCTGATTTTCGTATATTCAGGGGTAGACCTAGTAGATCCAGTGCTTATTCCATATATATATATATATATATATATATATATATATATATATATATATATATATCTTTTTT
>Ga0209489_103028_pt1 | contig 33368 bp, 21 predicted proteins | sample SiratrowhiteBW_FD_187527 | JGI IMG/M metagenome (GOLD analysis project Ga0209489, IMG submission 187527) | Root nodule microbial communities of legume samples collected from California, USA - Siratro white BW (SPAdes) (version 2) | ecosystem: Host-associated > Plants > Roots > Nodule | place...
AAAATAAATATTTTGAAAAAACCACACTCTTTATTTTACTTATTTAATTAAAGGTACCGCCTTAGGGCGGGCGTTGTGGGGGTGCTAATACCTTCCCCACACGTAACCGACTCCCGGATTCTAAATCCGGTTTCGTGAACTTGCCTTATTCGAGTTTTTTTTGGTTTTTCCATAGTTTTTCCTTTAATAAATTATGGTGGCGACTCCTCTGCTTTGAAAATTAAAAATAAAATGATTTTTGTTCGCCGTCCCCGTCGTGATCCCGGTTGCGACAATTGATACGAACTTTTTTAAACCAAACAAAAGATATTAAAAATAATAATATAAAAATCACTTAATTCTTTAGTCTTATGTTTTTTATTTTATGTAAATAAAAGATTTAATTTAACTTATTTTTTAAAATTGAAACAAAAGTTTCCACTAAATGTTAATTTTACTATGAAGATTTTAATTTAGTAAGAGAGATAAGTTTAAGGTTTAACATATTTATTATAAAAATAAAAAGCATAAATGAAAATGGCAATTTAAATTTAATAAAGTTTTTAATCTATAAATTTGATTAGGATAAATTTGATATCATTTTAATAATTAAACTTCAAATATAACTCAAATTTACCAAAAACCAATTTATAAAATAAGTTTTGCACTCAATTTATATATTATAATTTGATTTAATTTATTTAAAAATAATAAACATACATTAGTTATACAAGTACAAAACCTCTAAGTAGTAAATAAATGAACCTACAAAAATTATAAATTGGAAACAAAATATCCTTCCACAGCACAAATTATTAGAGAGGGGTTCCTTTTATTCTACTTGAACACCATAGTTCTTGATGAAGAAGATGTAAATAGAAATTGAGCAGATATTTCAAACCAGCACTGCTAATATCTTTGCTTATAAGCTGCTGTGACTCAAGCCTTCTGTTATGTTGGTGTTGCTAAGGAAACTAGAATACCATTTAGCAGAAAGTTTGGGTATTCGAATAAGAGTGTGTCTATCCACATGATGAAGTCCATATATTGTGTTATATCCCAATGACCATTCAAAGCTATCCAATAAAGTCCATATCATATATCCTTTTACATTTGCACCCTTCCTACATTTGATCAAATTACTCTTTATCAATACACAAAGTAAGCAGAATAACCATAATTAGAACAAAGAAATTGGTTCCCATCACACACCTTATGGCTCTAAGAAGGGCTGCAAGATAAGCTTTATGAAATTCTACTCGTTTGGAATCTTGTAATAAATCATCTAATGTATCATTTGGTGTCAGCAGATGTGAATATCCTGAAAAATTTTATACAACAATCAAAAATTTGTTAGCTAACTCACTCCTCAAAAACCAAACTTGCATAACAACCATTAGCAACATTCCATAGCTAACTCAAATAATTAATATATTTTTTTTCTATTTAACAGTTCACTTAAAAGTTTTCAGTTTTTTTAAACTCATTCCTTACAAGTTATAATATTTAATTAGTTTATAAGTTTTGGACTAACTAGGTTTACCAAACACAAAAAATGGAAATAGAAAATGTTTGTGGGCTAGGATAATCAATGTTTACGCACCATTTTCTGTAATATACATAGGCTTGTTATGGTATCTTATCTTAATGTAGTCAACCATTTTCTCGATGCCCCGTGGAACCACAGAGGCGTTTGGTATTCCTGTCTGCTCAAAGCAACAAACTCTATCAAAGATTATGTTCAACACTATTCCTTTAGCATAAATTTGAGTAAACAACATAACACAATGAAAAGAGAAGCTGAGGGACATAAAGGTATACCGGAGGACCAATTGGGATGCCATCTCTTATTGAAGTTGTTTCTACAAAACCTGATATTGGTTGATTTGCTTGAAGAGAACATGTAGAGAGGGTGCAATCTTTGGCATAGTGGGTTGAATAGTGATTGATGCCAATGAAGTCTATGCTGCCTTTTAAAAGACTCTTTTCCTCAGGAGAGAACACTGGCAACTTACTCCCAAGGATAGAGACCATCTCAGTAGGGTAATCTCCAAAAACCACGGGATCTAAGACCCTTTTGTCACCAAAAGAGAAGGAAAAGTTTTTCAGAAAAGAGTTTTGTGCTGCTAACTCTTTTCATCACTTAAACTACAAATACTGACATCTAGTTTAGTACTTCTTAACAACTTACCAGGCTATGTTAAAAGCTAAGGCCCTTCTCACAGCTTCTCTATCACATTCTTCATCTCTAAGTGGTTCGTACATTTCACTGCTAACAACAATGCCAATGTTTCCACCTTGCTTTGCCTGGATTAGCAGGATTTGTTTTACTAGTTAAACTCTCATCTTAGCCTTTAATCTTCTTTCCCCTAACTAGAAAATGTGGATGACAACAAATTATAATTTACAACATTTTTTGTTACCTGAAAGTGCTTACGGTATAATTCTACAACCTTGGCATGTGCCCGTAACAGATTGTGCATGACAATGAGAGGCTCAACATCAGAGTTACCAGTAGAACAATTTCCAAAAGGTCGTGAACAGTGACCAGGGGGATTTATGCCTATGATATATCCAAAGTTTGCAACCATGGCTGCCTCATTGATTGTAGTCCAATACTTAACCCTGTCTCCAAAGCTCTTAAAACAAATCTCAGCAAAATGAACAAGTTCTCTCCTACAACAAAGAAAGTACACAGTTATGAGAGTTTCACTGTTCTCTTGGCTCAAAATTTTGGACTACATTATACAGGAGAATTTATCAGTTTACAGGACAATCCATTGAGGAAATAACAAAATTCCATGTTCTTTAGCATCACATATCAGAATGACAGAGTGAATTTACTGCATTAGGGGACTCATCCAGCCACCATATCTTTCTTCCAGTTCTTGTGGCAAGTCTTGATGATGAATTGTCACGAATGGCTCAATCCCTGGATTAAGTACACCATGTTCAGATTTATGAACAGTTAGGACAATGTCATGCTGGTATAAGAAATTCATGAGTCTAGTAGAGCTTTTTTCAATTGTTAGGTTTCATTCCCAAACTAGTAGAGCACATAGGTATTGAGCCTTGAAACATACAAGAATTGAAACTATGAATCTAAAGAGAAAACAAAGATGCACTATGAAATATAATGAACCAAGTGGGTATTGACATTGCCATTTCACCTCTAAGCAGCAGATTGTCAATAATCTTATTGTAAAACATTATCCCTCTTGGGTTTATGTTCCCGTATCTCCCTCCTGATACAGCTCATGAAGATCAAATTAAGCAGAAAAATTGAAAGATAAGATTATGGGATCTAGTATGTAAGTATATTAAATGGTTACTTGGTAGAATCCTGGTCCATGAAATAGAAAATCGATATACATTTACTCCAAGAGACGAGACCAACTCAAAGTCTTCCTGTGGAATGTCAAGGAAGCAGTTAAGGGAGTCAATGATACTAGTACTAGTAAGTCAAAGTATGTAAATACAGAGATGACATTTACCAAATAACGATGATAATGATCATCTGCAATGTCACCATTGTCATTATTGTGTATCTTACCTGAAAACAGATCAAATTCCACAGTGATTATTCATGTCCATCATAATAATTCTATCACAAGCAGTGTAGAGTGAAACGAGATTAGCAGTCACTATGATTTATTTACCTGGTATATGGCTAAAAACATCCCAGTTGCTTACACCTCTACCATCTTCAGAAGATGCTCCTTCAACCTGTTGTTGCAGAAAGTTCTCATTAACAGAAACAACATTTTAAGCTCCAAACAAAATTGGCTGTACAGTTTCAGAATTCTACATCTTTCTGATGCAGATAACTTCATAAAAACATTGGTGAAAAATTCAAGGGTATACCTGATACGCTGAAGTAGCTACTCCAAAGAGGAAGCCTTCTGGGAATTGAGATCTGCTGATTTCATATTGAGTTTGATGGGACTTTTGGACATGAAAAAGAACAAAGCAGAGAAGTATCATCACAACACTTCTCTGCCTTTCTGGCATTTTCATTTTGTTGGTATAATTATCAAGTGACCACAGTGATGCAACAAAAACGTTTCAGAGATTATATAGTGTGTAGCTGCTGTTAGGTGGTGTGATGAATGCAAGTTTAGATATATAGTAAAACAAATACCAAAATAAAGAAATGGTGATATTAGTTAAAAGGTGTGTGGTCCTGTTTTCTTTTCACAACTGTAAAAATCATATAACAGTAATTTATTATTACAGTCATTATAAAAATAAAATTTATATTTATAAAAAAATAGAGGAAATAAAAAATAAAATAGTGGTTGTGAAGTACGTCTCTTGTCTCAAAATGTTAATTTTAGTTTCAATAAAAAAAAATTAACGCTCCTAAAAAATAGTAAACTTTAAAATAAACTAAAATGAATAACACAGCATGAAAAATTCAAAATTTGTCTCCACCACGTAGTAAAGGTATAGTAACAGTTATTATTATTAAATTAACTTTAAATTTTATTATATATTTTTTGTTTAGTTAATTCATTTTTAAAGACCGTATTAATTTAGTATCTGTTAAGAATGTTTCTTGTATTGGGTATTGAAAATATTTTCTATTTTTGTCAAAATATCCTGACGTCAACAATATGGTGTAGTGGTTATTTTAATCTTCTTCTATTTATTTTTGAAAGAAATTTGATTAGAAGTTAGAAGATGTCGGAGAAAGAATGAACAAATTGATAGGTAGGTTAGTAACCTTTATTTTTAATGTTATAATTAACTCTAAATTTTATTATATATTTACTTAATTAATTTTAAATACATTATAAATTTAGTTCTATTAAGAATGTTCGTTATATTAAGTATTCAGAATACTTTTTAGTTCTGTTAAAGTATCCTCACATCAATAATGCGATGCAATAATTATTTTTATCTTGTTTTAGTTTTGTTTAATTTGCTCTTTAAAGAAATTTGATCAAAAGACGCGAGAAAGAATGAATAAGTTTATAAATGGATTAAAGATGAAAAAATAGGATTAACGAAATATCCCAGAAAAATATAAAAAATTTAAATATTCTATAAATATAAATTTATAATAGAAATTTATAGGATAATTTAAATTTTATTAAGCCTCTTTTCCTAAATTCATATCTGTTTCATTCTTAACTTTTTGACGTGGAAACAAAGTAGGTAATCACGAAAACCATGTGCGACTTTCTACGGTGATGATTTTGGTGGTAGTTACTATCAACGATGGTGATTTTGGTAGTAGTTACTACTAACTGGCCCATCACTTTACGAATGTTCCTTGCTTGAAAAAAAAGAATCTACTCATCGATTGAATCGCAATTAGTATAGGCTGAAGAAGCTTTTATTAGTATATGTAACAATGTTTTTATTTTTTATTTTTTATTTTTAATTAAAAATCTGTAGCAGCTTCTATTAGGTGAGAGAGTTAAATGATAACTTTTTTTCTTCAAATAATCCTATTTCAAAAATAAAATTATACATATAAATTCTTTGTGAAAACATTTACGGAAATATAATTGCTTATTGTAGTAGGTCAGAAATCAATTTTGTAAGAACCAGTTTCTGAAAGATAACTGGTCGTGCTAGCTGGAAACTGGTCGGAACTTTATGAGGTGATTTTTTATTTTGTTTTATTTTTATAAATTTTTATAGAAAAAATGTAGAAATGTATTAATTTGTAAAAAATATATATATGAATTATTAGAGCAAATAATTTATATTATTTGAATATTTTTTTTGTGAAAAATAATGTTATAATTTATAAACTATTCATATATTTGATTATTGATTAATAGATATTTAATGTGTGAATTTAAAAATGGAACCATTGTTAATATTGATAGTTATTATTACTATTTTAATTTTATTTGAATATAATTTATGGAATTAAAAATTTAATGTAATAATTTAAAATATTAATAATATTGTAGTGTAAATTAATATTAAATACAAACGGAAAATAAATTTGAGAAATAAAATTTAAAAAGAGAAATTGATAAATTTATATAAAATATTTAACGTAATTAATTAATTAATTAGATGATGAATATATATATATATATATATATATATATATATATATTTTTATTATTAACAAAAATTATGAATTGAATTTTTAACCATTATTAGTATTAATAATTAGAATTAGTAAATAAATTTTATTTTAATAAAAATTATTAAATTTAATATTTTAATATAAATTAATGTTACATGTTGTCATAATTGAAAATGGATATTTTAATATAAATCAATATTAAATATTGTTCTTACATTTCATTTTGAATAAAACTTATAAGGATTAATAATTATATATATAAAAATTTAATTTAATATGAAATAAATTTGAGAAATGGTAATTAATGTTAATTATTCATTTAAAATATTAAAGTGGATTTTATTTTATTATAAAAATATGTGTATAAATTATTATTAATAATGTAATTTTGTTATTTAAATTTAATATTATTAGTAGAAGTAAATTTTGTAATTTATTTTAGAGAAGAGAATCTGAAATAACTTTTCATTAAAAATGAATGTAACATAATCAGAAATAAGATGAAACACTGCATTCTTCCACTATCTTTCTATATATGGTTTTAGTTCAAACCCTAACGCAATCTATACAAATATATCTTTAAAAAATATAATATTCTCTTACATCTCATACAACCTATCAAAAAGTGTATAAAACATCATATTACGTCTATAAACTAAATTAATCTTATATTTCAATAAATACTATATAATTATTTTATGTTGTACAAAATATTCACTACTTTTATCTTAGTTAAAATATCACTTTAAGAACAATACAATGTTCTGAAATACGAATTAAAGTTATTTTTTTTATCAACATCTTATTATAAGTTTTCTTTAACTTTGACCCAATTATTTGTCTTATATGATACGCACTTTTACTATGATATCATATAGGAAAGACTTTGTTACGGAAGGAGGTGTGTACTACTTATCATCCACGATGTTGTATAAAGAAGATACACAAACACTCTCTAGTTGTCAAACTCTATGATCAGATGATCATCCAAATATACACCCTTCTTATGTTAGCTACAAGTGGCTAAAGAAAAAAAAAACTCTTTTAAGCCGTGAGTGGCTTGTGGAAAGAATATTCCTTGATGAGGTCACCTAGGAGTGATTGTGATATGAAAGAATACTCAATTAACTAGGAGTATTTAGGTGTAAAGAATACTTAGAGTCAGAAATGAGTGATTTGAGTAAATAATACTCTAGGGTTTAGCTAACAGTGGTTATGAGCAAAAAGAATATCTAGTTAAGTTAGGAGTGACTTGAGAAAAGAATACTCAATGTACTTTATAGCATTAGTCTGCCTAATTGAACTTAACCTATTGGCCAAGAACTGAATGTAGTTTATAGAGATAGACAAACCAATATAAACGGTTTATATATTTTCTTTCTTCCTTCTCTCGTTTACATTATATATTATTATCATCATCTGTTCTAACATAAGAAAGATGTACTAAAAATACTTTTTTTTATCGAAGTGTTTTTAGATGACGTATTTAAATCTGCATTTATAATGGTGAGTCAGATGCAAGAACTATAATCTGACCACTTGTCAAGCTAATTTAAAAAATACACCAATCAAGTGATTCACTTAAATTGTAAAAGTGGTGTTTGATGTGACCACTCAAACAAAAGAGATACATTTAAAATGGACACAACTTGTTAAAAGTTATTTATTTAAACTGATTGTTGTTGCTCCACAACCAAATTAAAGCAATTTTAATGTAGATCGACTATTGCAGTGTTAGATCGTCTAACACCAAAAAGATAATTGTATAGTTAAGGCAGTTGACCCCAATTTATCTCCAACGAGTTCAATTGTGAATCTAGTCAAACAATGTTTGAAACTTGTTTACAAGCAATAAAAGTTAACAATAATAATAAAGTAAATGGGGATTGAGATTGTTTGGCAGAAATGGATGATATAACATGTAAAACAAGGTTTGGCCGAATTCAAGAAGGGGTGAATTGAACACTCGAAAATTTTTCACAAAAGTTCTTTTCTAATATGAGGAATGAAGATTCTTTAAAGAACTATTAAAGATGATATAAAAAGCAATCAGTATAGGTACAAAATTATTCTAGAACAATACCAATCACACAGAAACAATAAACTGGAGACAGATATTAGTTCTTGAAAAACTAGTAAGCAGTTCAATAAATTCTAGAAAAAGAGTTGTTGAAAACACTTCAAGAATTCAAAGAAATATTTCAGATAAGTGTTGAAAAGAGTTTCTAGTAGAAAGAGTCAATTATTAAACAAAACAACTTCAGTTAGAAGTTTGAAAACTAAAGTAATTCAATTATCAAGAAAATCAGTTTTTCTGGAAAATCAGATTAATTAATAGTAAACTCAGTGAATTAGAAAACAGTTCAAATTCAGAAATAAGTTAAGAAAGTTATATTTAGATGAATTAAATGATTTCAACAATACTCAAATGATTATCAGAAAGTTAATCAATTAATCCCAGTTAAAGAATTTTATCAGATTCTGAAAATTAAGAAAATCAGCCAGAACTATCAAGAAGTGAGCAAGAAAGAACAAGTACACAAGGATTTATCCTGGTTCACCCTTCCTTAAAGACTACGTCCAGTCCCTTACTCAACAATAAGGATTTCCACTACTCAAGATCAAAAAATCAGTTTACAACAATACAAACTCTTGCACACTACAAGAACACACTACTCCCAACAGTAAACTATCTACTGAACCTATAACAGATCACAAAACTATACAGACTCCACTGTATATCCCAGAAAACTCCTTACTGAACCCTTTAGAAGGTTAACCATCGTACAGAACCCGCTGTACTCATAGAATTACAACACCAAGCAATTCACCACACCACAGTATTCAGTACAAAGAAAGAATCATGATGAACTCAGTAAAACAAGCACTTCTATACACAATAGATTACACAAGTAGTGAAGAAAGGATATAGAAGGCTTAGTCTGATGATCAAATCAGTGAAATGTTAGTCTCAGTCAATTCAAAGCTCCAGAATCAATCAGAATTCAGTTCTTGAAGAATGAGATTTGAATGATCTTGATCACAAGACAAGAATGGTGTTTTTCTCTCTTTTGAAAACTCACAGCTCTTAATCAAAAAATGTTTAGAATGATTTTTCGTATATGTTTCAGAATGCGCACCAACCTTTTATAGACAACAGTCTTTAAAATTCAATCGATTGTTTTACACATTCAATCGATTGTTTTTCTTTAACAGAAAAATAGTTTTAAGAACAAGTTCTAATTTTAATAATTTCTTAAAACTTTGTTAAATCAGATTTTATTCTTGGAGCTTATTCTTGAATGATATTGAATGCATCACTGATTTGAGATCAAACCAAACACACACAACACACAGCCTAAGTTTTAAACCAAACTCCACAAATCTTCATGAAGTCTTCAAGTGATCCACTTATGAACATTAGGTCTGGAACTTCATCAACGTGTTGGCTTCATCAAATCTTCTAGCAACTCCTGGTGCTAACAAAACAATGATTAAGATATCAGGTTGACTCTCAAGTTTATTCACTAAGAATTCCTCATTTGTTAAGATTATCATTCTTCAATTCCCACATAAAATTGAACTTAATAAAACAAGTGTAGCTCAAATTCAATAGAATCTTATCAGTAAAACAAACATCTATTGATGTATTTAGTATCTCACTTGTCTCTAAGCGTTTTACTTGTGAGATGTTTATCTTCTACCACTTAAACTAAGTGAACATGAGATTTATTACAACTAAGTGAAATAACCAAGAACTTTAATTAAATAAAAGAATTGAATACTCAATAAGCATTCAAAAACAATCCTTTTAACAGAAACAAAATTTCAAAAAGACCAATAATAAAGCATAATCTTCTACAAAAAAAAATGAAAGAAGAAAATTGTATTGAATAGAACCTCAAAATTTAATAGGAAATCATAAGGGAATCACTCAAAAGGTTTACCTTTTCATGCGGAACAAGAAAATTACAAAGAAAACTAAAACTAAGTTTAGAGTGTGTTGTGAGGCTCTCGAGCCTCTCTTGTTCTTCTTCTGAAGCCTTTATTTATAGGTTTATTTTCTTCATTAATTTGAATTCAAATTGTCTTAGATATTGTTTTTCAATCATTCTTAATATAATTTGTTTCCTTCTAGTCTCATATATGCGATTTGGATTTTTATTAACTAAGACCAACACAATTGAATGTGTTATGAAAGATATTGCAAAATATTTGAATGAGATTTGTTCTAAATTAAGTAAGAATTGTATAAGATTATCTTTATAAAAAATATAAAAAAATATTTGTGCAAAAAATTTGATCATATTGGAACTCATGGAATCTCCACAGATAATTAGAAACAAGAAGAGTGAGAAAATATGCTTAAAATCTAAAGTTAACAAATAATCTTAATTTAAGTCCAATTAATCTTGATTGGATAAATCTTATTTAAAACATTTGATTTATTCTCCGTTACAGTCTAAAAAAACTAAAGTTAAACACTCTAAGTATGAATTTGAAATATACTTATAATAAACACACGTCACTAAGTCAGTTCGTCTTTAAAAATCTGCTTAGTTCAAACTTGCATCTATGTAAATTCATAAGATGAAACACTCATCATTGAAAATTTTGTTTAGAAACTATAGTGAGAATGCTTTTGAGAAAAGATTTTAAAGATCAATAAATCACAATTCTCCTTTCTTGTAATTCTTTGTTTTTCACAATTGGTATGAAAGTCAGCCTCTAAAAGATTGAGTGTCTGAAAACTACTAGAAAAAAAGATTCAACACAATAAGCTTGAAACAACGTGATAGACAAAGAAAGATAAATTCAAAAGAAAGAAAACCATATATATATATATATATATATATATATTAAGGAAAGTTGTAAAAATGAGGTACATAGTTTATTAAATGGTACATTATTAACAACTTAGCAGCCTATGACAAAAGCCAAGACCCTTTTCAGAGCTTGTCTATGACATTCTTCATTTCTAAATGGTTCATACATGAAGGTGTGTGCAACAATGCCAATGGTTCCACCTTGCTTTGCCTGGATCAAAATGAGCTGTATACTAATTAAACTACCATCATGGCCTTTAGTCCCTCTTTCTCCTGTCCTAGAAAAGGTGACAACAAATTATAGTATAGGATATTTTTTGTTACCTGAAATTATGTGCGGTATAGTTCAACAGCCTTGGCATGTGACAGTAACCTATTGTGCATGGCAATGAGGGGCTCAACGTCAGAGTTACCAGTAGACCAATTTCCAAAAGGTGGAGAACAGTTACCAGGGGATATGTTCCTTTCATATAGGCATTGATTGTAACCAGGCTTGGCTCATTGATGGTAGTCCAATACTTAACCCTGCCTCCAAAGCTCTTGAAACAGATTTCAGCAAAATGAACAAAATCTCTCCTACAACAAAGGAAGTACAAGTTCCACTATGATTATGCGGGGGATTCATAAGCTTACAGACAGGATGACAACAACACAAACAAAGTCTTTTTCCACATTCACTGAACAAAGTTGGTTACTAAAATTATGCGATACCGTTAAAAAACCAATGCATAGGGTTAGAGAACCATTTTCATTGAAAAACTGATAAAATGTCAAAGCCTTTAGCTTTATATATAACGACTAATCAAAAGTTAGAGTTGCAAATTTACTGTATTAAGGGACTAAGCTAACCACCGTATCTTTATTCCAGTTCTTAATCTCTGTACCAAGTACACCAATTGAGGATAATATCAAGTTCTTAAATATTAATGTATCTTTTAGCATAGGTTTGATCCTATCTTGTAAAATAATTCATATTTAAATAAATCTCAGAACAATAAAACTTGAGTCAGGTCTATAAAATTTTCGACCTAAAATCTTTTTACAGTGAATATAAGAATATTTATATATATCTTGTAGAAATAAATATGTAGTCAATTAAATGTGTGATTAACGATATATTATGATTATATGATTAATTCATTTTTTTATTTTTGTTTGTAATTGTGATCTTATTATAATTATGCTCTTTGATGTAGTAGCCTTTGATTTTCCATGTCAAGAAAACATATAAATATGCATCATGGTTTTATATAATTTTGTATTTTGATAGTGTGTGTTTAGATATTATATATATATATGATTATATTGTGGATATGCATGTAATATGTTTTATATAATTTGTATTTTTATTTTACTTAAAAGCGTAGATGTTCAAGAATAATTTTCTTAAAAATATTAGTATATGAATCTACTAGTAAACTTTTTGAAAACCAAACAAAAGACATTAAGGAAAATATTAAAAATAATAATATAAAAATCACTTAATTATTTAGTATTTTTTATTTATTTTATATAAATAAAATATTTGATTTAACTAATTTTTAAAAATTGAAACAAAATTTTTCATAAAAAAAGATGAACAATGTTATTTTTTCTAATGAAGATTTTAATTTAGTAAGAGAGATAACGTTTAAGGTTTACCATATTTATTTATAAAAATAAAAAGCATAAATGAAAATGCCAGTTTAAATTTAATGAAGGTTTTTAATCTAAATTTAATTAGGATAAATTCTAATATTATCTTAAAAATTAAACTTTAATTCTAAATTAATCTTATTACAACTAATTTATAAAATTTGCACTCAAGCAGTATTTTATAATTTTATTTAATTTATTTAAAAATAATAAACATTGTTTATACAAATACAAGAACCTCTTTTAGAGGGTGTCCGGGTTTGGCAGAATGTGCAGATATTTTTTGTGGTAGCAGGGGTGTGCAAATATTTTTTGTGGTAACAGGGGTGAATATATAGATAGAGTTTTTCCTTTTTTCTTAGGATACAAAAGTCTTTATATATCGAGGTTATGAGAGTCATTTTGGCTATTGAGCTTCCTTGGAGCAAAGGTTTCAGACCTATTTGGCTTGAGTGTGATTTTTCTTTACTTTGTCAAGCATTTAGTTCGTTTACAAGCTGGCTTCCTAGATTCGAGAATAAGTTAGATTTTGAATGGTACGATGTCTCATCTGCTGTATTAAATTAGATTTTTTTCGTAATAGGTTTCAACTCCTTATATTTAAATTTGTTTAGCTTGGTTGGTGTTTGTCATTTTTTCTTATCATGGGTTTGACCTAGTCCCCATGGTTTTGTATTTTTTTCTTTTTCTTCTTAATAATATATTTCATATCATGGTATATGATGGTTGATATTTGAGGTGTCAGTCTAGTTGAGATGTTAAAGTTTATAGTAATGCTTATTATGAATTTTATAAAAATAAAGAAATAAATAAATAAACTTATAAATATCATAAATCCTAAACAAAATTGTCCTCCACAGCACAAATTATTACAAAGGGGCTCCTTTTATTATACTTGAACACAAATTATTACAAAGGGGCTCCTTTTATTATACTTGAACATCATAGTTCTTGATGAAGAAGATGCAAACAGAAATTGACAGTTAATTTCTTTAGCATCATAATAAAATTCCATGTTCTTTAGCATCACATATCAGAATGACAGAGCGAATTTACTGCATTAGGGGACTAATCCAGCCACCATATCTTTCTTCCAGTTCTTGTGGCAAGTCTTGATGAAGAATTGTCACGAATGGCTCAATCCCTAGATTAAGTACACCATGTTCAGATTTATGAACAGTTAGGACAATGTCATGCTGTTATAAGAAATTCATGAGTCTAAACATTTTTCAGTTGTTAGGTTTCACTCCCAAACTGGTAGAGCACATAGGTATTGAGCCTTGAAACATACAAGAATTGAAACTATGAATCTAAAGAGAAAACAAAGATGCACTATGAAATATAATGAACCAAGTTGGTATTGACATTGCCATTTCACCTCTAAGCAGCAGATTGTCAATAATCTTATTGTAAAACATTATCCCTCTTGGGTTTATGTTCCCGTATCTCCCTCCTGTTACAGCTCATGAAGATCAAATTAAGCAGAAAAATTGAAAGATAAGATTATGGGAACTAGTATGTAAGTATAGTAAATGGTTACTTGGTAGAATCCTGGTCCATGAAATAGAAAATCGATATACATTTACTCCAAGGGACGAGATCAACTCAATGTCTTCCTGTGGAATCTCAAGGAGGCAGTTAAGTGAGTCAATGATACTAGTACTAGTAAGTCAAAGTGTATAAATATAAATATGACATTTACCAAATAACGATGATAATGATCATCTGCAATGTCACCATTGTCATCATTGTTTATCTTACCTGAAAACAGATCAAATTCCACAGTGATTATTCAAGTCCATCATAATAATTCTATCACAAGCAGTGTAGAGTGAAACGAGATTAGCAGTCACTATAATTTATTTACCTGGTATATGGCTAAAAACATCCCAGTTGCTTACACCTCTACCATCTTCAGAAGGTGCTCCTTCAACCTGTTGTTGCAGAAAGTTCTCATTAACAGAAACAACATTTTAAACTCCAAACAAAATTGGCCGTACAATTTCAGAATTCTACATCTTTCTAGGTCTCAGTTGCAGATAACTTGATAAAAGCATTGGTGAAAAATTCAAGGGTATACCTGATACGAGGAAGAACCTATTCCAAAGATGAAGCCTTCTGGGAATTGAGATCTGCTGATTTCATATTGAGTTTGATGAGAATTTTGGACATGAAAATGAACAAAGCAGAGAAGTATCATCACAACACTTCTCTGCTTTTCTGGCATTTTTATTTTGTTGGTATGATTAACAAGTGAACACAGTGATGCAACAAAAACAAAAACGTTTCAGAGATTATAAAGTGTGTAGCTGTTCTTAGGTGGTGTGATGAATGCAAGTTTACATATCGATAGTAAAACAAATACTGAAATAAAGAAATTGAGATATTACTTAAAATGGGTGTGGTCCTGATTTCTTTATAAAGTAAGTGTCAGTCTTAAAATGTTAATTTTAGTTTCAATAAAAAAAAAAATAACACTCCTAAACACATAGTAAACTTTATAATAACTAAACTGAATAATACAACATGAAAAATTCAAAATTTGTCTCCGCCACGTTGTAAAGGTATAGTAACGGTTATTATTATTATAATTAACTTTAAATTTTATTATATATATATATATATATATATATATATTGTTTAGTTAATTAAATTTTAAATGCCTTTTAAATTTAGTATCTGTTAAGAATGTTTCTTCTGTAAAGTATTGAAAATACTTTTTATTTTTGTTAAAATATGCTGGCGTCAACAATATGGTGTAGTAGGTATTTTAATCTTCTTCTTAATCTTACTCTATTTATTTTTGAAACAAATTTGATTAGAAGTGAGAAGATACTAGAGAAAGAACGAGTAAATTGAGAAGCTAATTTTTCCGGTACACCTAATAGTTTGAGATAAGCCGAGGTCAATATCACTTTAAATACATCTTTCTTTTTTAATTCTTTAAGATGCATTTTAAGAATAAAATCCTGACAGATCACTGAGTTCTAAAACAAACAATATCTTATATGCGGTGATTGATCCTAGCGATACCATTTCAACAGACTTGAAGTCGGAACATTGACATCGTCTATGAGGACCTTGTCCCTTAGCCCTCGACTGGGGGGCTTGTTCCGGTACACCCAATAGTCCAACATGCTTAGAAGTTGAGACCAATGTCAGTTTAAATACACCTTCATCTTTTAATCCTCCGAGACACCTTTTAAGAACAAAACTGTGATGGAGCTCCTAGCTCCAAAGCGGACGATATCTCAGATGCGATGACTGTGGGGACCTTGTTTCAATTGGAGGCTTATTCCGGTATACCCAAATAGTTCTACATCGATTAGGAATTGAGGTCAAGATCAGTTTAAATACACATTCCTCCTTTAACCCTTTGAGACTCTTTTTAAAGACAAAACCATGATGGAAAGAGTTCCAAAAACTAATAATATCTTAGGTGTGGTAATTAATTAACCTATTTCCATTTAAAACAGACTTAAAATTAGAACATTAATTTTATTTGTAGAGAACTCATCCCCTTATCCTATCTCAACCTACTTAAGGTCTACCTTTTTTTTTTAGTTTTGTTAAAGTATCATCACATCAATAATGTGATGCAATAATTAATTTGCTCTTTAAAGAGATTTGATCATCCAAAAGAGATTTGATCATCCAATTAGAAAAGACGCGAGAAGGAATGAACGAGTTTATAGATGGATTAGAGATGAAAAATAGGATTAACGAAATATTAAAAAGGTAAGAAAAATATTTTAAATATTCAATAAATATAACTTTATAATAAAAAAATTAATTAAAAGTATCTAAATTTATAGGATAATTTAAATTTTATTAAGCTTTTTTCCTAAATTCACATCTATTTCATTCTTAACTTTGTGACGTTGAAGCGTATCACAAAAAAAACACGTGTGATATTCCTACCAAATTAAGGTGATTTTGGTAGTTACCAACTTCCAATAACTCCAAATTATGATTGGGCCTCACCACCCCTTATCTTACGAATATTCTTACGAATGTTGGTGGTTTAGTTGAAACAAATCTACTCATCAATTAGATCACAGTTAGTGTCGGCTGAAGAAGCTTTCATTAGTATTGTAACAATGTTTTTATTTTTTATTTTTTATTAACAATCTGCAGCAGTTTCTATTAGGTGAGAGATAAGTTAAATGATAAATTTAATACACTTATCAGATTTTTTTTTTCAAAAATAAAATTATACATATAAATTCTTTGTGAAAACATTTACCTATATAGTTGCTTATTGTAGTAGGTCAGAATCAACTTCGTAAGAACCGGTTTCTGAAAGATAATTGGTCGTGCTAGCTGGGAACTGGTCAGAACTTTAAAAGGTGATTTCATTTATTTTGTTTTTTTTATAAATGTTTATAGAAAAATGTAAAAAAAGTATTAATTTGTAAAAAAATATGTATAAATTACTAGAGTAAATTACTTTATATTATTTGAATATTTTTTTTGTGAAATATAATGTTATAATACATAAAGTATTCATATATTTGATTATTGATTAATAGATATTTAACGTGTGAATTTAAAAAAGTAACCATTGTTAATATTAATAATTATTATTACTATTTTAATTTTATTTGAATATAATTTATGAAATTTAAACTTTAATGCAATAATTTAAAATATTAATAATATTGTAGTATGAATTAATATTAAATACAAATGGAAAATAAATTTGAGAAAAAATTAAAAAAAGAAATTGATAAATTTATATAAAATATTTAACGTAATTAATTAATATTAATTAAATGATGAATATATATTTTTCTTAACAATAAAATTATGAATTGAAATTTTTAACCATTATAAGGAAATAAAAAATGGAGGCTAAGGATTTTATTAGATCCACAACTTCATAGCATGAGACCCCCTCCTTTATCTTAAAGTGTATAGAGTGTCTTAGTATGTAATTCCTTTGAAAGTTTATGATTTTAACAATATGGAAATATATGACTTTTGTAATACTCATAATTCTAAACACTTTTATCATATAACATGATCCCAACAAAATACCTATAAAATATGTAACAAAATATAATTTTTCTACTAAGTTTCAGAGAGTCCAAATAAACAATAAATGGATCATATATTATGATTGATGAATTTCAATCCAATTGGCAAGATAGTGTTAAGAATTTGCTTTTGAAATTGTGTTTTCGTTTTTGAATATGTCTTTAATTAAAATATTTGTTTTTAATTATTAGAATATTCACTCTTAATTATTTTGTAGACGTTAAGATTTTAATTTGTAGGAGTTATTTCAGTCGGATATTTTTCTTTTCTGCAAACATTATAAATGTAAGCTATTGATGACTCAGAAAAAAAAAACAATAACAATATTTTATCTTCATACATGTCTCCTCTTATTCCCAAAACACAACAAGTGGTATCAGAGCACTTAGTTCTTAGGGCCTGTGTGAGACCACGAGAAAAGAACAACAGAGGGAAACCAGTGAGGAACATTTTGACAAAAATAAAAATACTTCACCCATTGCCAGAAACTTCATGGCAGCACCTCCGGTTTTCTCTGGATAAAACTATCAAATATGGTCTGTCAAAATGAAGTCTTATCTAGAAGCAAGTGGTTTGTGGGATGTTGTGATGTCTGAAATCCAACCGCTACAAGAAGATCCAACTGTAGCCCAAATCAGAAATTACAATGATGAAGTAATAAGAAGAGCGAAGGCCAAGACCTGTATTCACTCTGTTGTTTCTAATGTTGTATTCACTAGAATTATGTCCTGTGAAATAGCTAAAGAAGCTTGGAACACTCTCCAAGAGACGTTTCAAGGGAATGAAAGAACTCGGTAGATGCAAGTTCTCAATCTCAGAAGAGAATTTGAGATGCTGAGAATGAAGGAGGCCGAAACCATCAAAGAATATTTTGATAGGCTCTTGTGGCAGTGGTCAACAAGATCTGACTATTATGTGAAGATTTACCTGATAGAAGGATCGTAGAAAAAGTGTTGGTGAGTCTTCCAGAAAGGTTTGAAGCAAAGATCTCATCACTTGAAGATTCAAGAGATCTCACAATGATTTCACTAACCGAGTTGATGAACTCTCAGCAAATCCAAGAGCAGAGAAGATTGTTGAGAGAATAGTCGAATACTGCTAAAGGAGTTTTTCTAGCAAGGTCACAGTCGAGTTACAAAGCAAATAAGAAAGACTGGAAAAATAGAAGAAAAGTGATGACGATGATGATGACGAGAAGGAGAAGTACTGATCATGTCAAACTGCAAGAAAACTAATCATCCACATTGGAAATGTTGGTGGAGACCAGATGTGGTTGTAGTTCTTCCAATCAAAAGGGTCATATGGAGAAAGTATGCAAAAGAAAGCAACAAGAGGTGCAAATTGCTCAAGAGACTGATGACAAGGAGGAGGAGTTTCTTTTTGTAGCGACTTGCTTTGCTAGTGACATCACTAATGAAACATGGTTTATTGATAGTGGATGCATTCATCACATGACACATGATAAATACATATGTTTGTAAAGCTTGACAAAACCCACTCTTCGAAAGTCAAAATTGGGAATGGAGACTATATTGAGGTCAAAGGCATAGGTAATATTGCCATTGATGCTGGCTTAGGTACAAAAATAATCGTTCTATATGTCCCTGAAATTAATCAAAATCCGCTAAATATTGGGTAGCTTCTAGAGAAAGACTATGTTGTTGTGTTCAAAGATAAAACTTGTGAAGTCTTTGATACAACTGGCATTAAATTGATGTCAATAAAGATGAAGGACAAAAGCTTCTCGGTAAACTTGCAAACAAATCTTGCTTACTCTACAGTAGAAAATCAAGCCAGTAATAGAAAATCATGGATTGAATTCTCGTGATGATGTTAAAGTTTCTAAAGAATTGATTGTGAAAGAGATTAAAGGCTTTGATGTTGTTTTAAAAATAACTGAGCAAGAAGGTTCTGATGAAAATGTGGATGATCATCATGTGAGAGGTAATAGATTCCTCTCTGACATGTATCAAAGATGTAATATGGATGTTCTTGCACCTGCTGACTATGAGGAAGCTTTCAATCACCTAAGGTGGAGAAAAGATGAGGAAGAGGAGTTGTATATGGTTGAGACTTAGGTGAAGAAAAGATGAGGAAGAGGAGTTGTATATGGTTGAGAAGAACAACACTCTTGTTGACATACCTCCAAATAGAAAGGTAATTGTTGTATATGATGGTTCAATTAACAAAAATAATAGCATAACAGGGAGATCTCACAAGAAGGAGAAATAAGTCAAACATACATAAGAGAATAACACCACCTTTAACCCAAAACCTTAAGGTAGTAGGTTTATGGGTCTTTTTCCTTATATATTGCTTAACTTTCTCATTTTTATTCAATGTGGGACTTAAACTCACTGAATTCCTACCAGATAGTTCAAATAAAATCTAAATCAACATATCTCACATCTTTGCTTCTAAGACGTTGCTTCTTCAAATCTCTTCTCTTGTGTGATGGAGATGGTATTGTTGAGGAAACTAGAAAACCATTGAACAGAAAGTTTGGGAATTCGTTCAAGAGTGCTTCTGTGCGCATAATAAAGCCCAAATCTGATGTCATAGCCCCTTGCCCATTCGAAGTTGTCCATCAATGACCATATCATGTATCCTCTTACGTCTGCACCTTTTCTATACATCACAAAATTACCTCTTTTTAACAGACGAAGTAATCAAAAACAACCTTAAACATGGATGATGCCAATATATCAGTCCTCATTACTCACCTTATGGCTCTTAGCAGAGCTCCCAGATAGGCTTTATGATAATCTATTCGTTTGAAATCTTGTAATAGATAATTTATTGTCACATCCTGTTTGAGTGGTGAACAATATCCTGAAACAATTTTGAATTAACAACTCAAAATTTGTTAATAAACTCATTCCTCAAAACCCAACTAACAACTCAGAAACACATCAATTTTTTATTATCAGCTTTGAAACACTGTAAGGATCATGTCCATGAAAAAAAAAAATCTTGCATGGTCAACAAAGTGAAAATACAATGTTGTTTTTATTTGAATACAAAGTGAAAATAATAAATAAAGTAAAAATAAAGGGATACTTTTTCTACAATTATTTGTGAGTACCATTTTCTGTGATGTACATGGGTATATAATGGTATTTTATCTTAATGTAGTCAACAATTTTCTCCATGCCCTTTGGAACCACAAAGAATAGTGGCATTCCTGTCTGCTTAAAACAAAAGAAATCGCATTAAAGATTATGTTCAATTCCCATTCCTTTATCAAACATTTGAGTTAACAACATAAAAATGATGGAAAAATTCAAGAAAAGAAAACATGACATGATGAAAAGAGTAGGTGGAGGAGAGAAAAGGGAACCTGGTCACCAATTGGAATGCCATCTCTTATTCCAGTATTTTCTACAAAACCTGTTATTGCATGATCAGCTCCCAGTGAACAAGCAGAGAGGGAACAATCCTTGGCATAGAGAGATCCATAGTGATTGATGCCAATGAAGTCTATGCTGTTTTTTATGAGTCTCTTCTCCTCAGGAGAGAACACTGGCAACTGATTTCCAAGTATAGAGTGCATTTCAGCTGGGTACTCACCAAAAACCAGTGGATCTAAGACCCTTCAATATCACCAAAAGAGCAAGAAAAGTCTTAAACATAAAAATAAAAGGATTGTGTGCTGCCGATTTTCTTCAATAGTAATCTACTATATCATAGTTTATTAAATGGTACTTATTAACAACTTACCAGCCTATGACAAATGCCAAGGCCCTTTTCACAGCTCGTCTATGACATTCTTCATTTCTAAATGGTTCATACATGAAGGTGTGTGCAACAATGCCAATGGTTCCACCTTGCTTTGCCTGGATCAACATGAGTTGTAAACTAATTAAACTACCATCATGGCCTTTAATCCTCTTTCTGCTATCCTAGAAAAGGTGACAACAAATTGTAGTATAGGGCATTTTTTGTTACCTGAAATTGTTTGCGGTATAATTCAACAGCCTTGGCATGTGAGAGTAACCTATTGTGCATGGCAATGAGGGGCTCAACATCAGAGTTACCAGTAGAACAATTTCCAAAAGGTGGAGAACAGTGACCAGGGGGATATGTTCCTTTCATATAGGCATTGATTGTAACCAGACTTGGCTCATTGATGGTAGTCCAATATTTAACCCTGTCTCCAAAGTTCTTGAAACAGATTTCAGCAAAATGAACAAAATCTCTCCTACAACAAAGTTCCACTATGATTATGCGGGGGATTCATAAGCTTACAAACAGGATGACAACAACACAAACAAAGTCTTTTTCCACATTCACTAAACAAAGTTGGTTACTAGAATCATGCGATACCATTAAAAACCAATGCATAAGGTTATAGGACATTGAAAAACTGATAAAATGTCAAAGCCTTTAGCTTTATACATTACGAGTAAACAAAAGTGAGAGTTGCAAATTTACTGTATTAAGGGACTAAGCCAACCACCATATCTTTCTTCCAGTTCTTGTGGCTGGTCATGATGATGTATTGTCACGAAAGGCTTAATCCCTGTACCAAGACTGAATAGTATCACTCTCAACTCAAGTCAAGAACTACGGATATAATGAACCAAAATGGGCATTGACATTGTTACTTCACCTTTAAGTAGCAGATTGTCTATTATCATGTTGTAAAACATTATCCCACTTGGATTTATGTCCCCGTATATGCCTCCTGTTATGGCTCATGAAGATCAAATTAAGCAGAAATTTTGAAGATTATGGTATCTAGTGAACTAGTATGTAGATTTAGATAGTTACTAGGTAGAATCCTCGACCATGAGATAGAGAATCGATATACATCTACTCCAAGAGACGACATCAACTCAATGTCTTCCTGTCAAACACCACAAGGAGAACCATTCAGTGTCAGATACTAATCACTATCACTAGTGAAAGTAGAATAAGTGCATGCTAAATAGGAAACTGATGTTTACCAAATAACGATGATAATGATCATCTGCAATGTCACCATTCTCATTCTTGTTTATCTTACCTGAAAATAGATCAAATTCAATATGATTTCTATAACTGTATGCACCACAAGCAATCAAGATAGAATGAAATGAGATGACTAGTGAGTGACCACTATTTAACCTGGAATATGGCTAAAAACATCCCAGTTGCTTAAACCTTTACCATCCTCAAAAGCTGCCCCTTCAATCTGTTGTTGTGGTTTCAGAAACACCATTTTCAATATTCTAAGAGGGAAAAGAAAAGAACTACATAAGGAAAAATAAAACTACTTTAACGTGTATGGAAGCAGAGAAAGCAAAGCAAACACTAAAGACGTGCCTGGTAAGAGGAAGTGCTTGTTCCAAAGAGGAACCCTTCTGGAAAATGAGATCTACTGATTCCTTCTTCAACTTCATCACAGCTTTGGACATGAAAATTAACACACCAAAGCAATATCATTACAACTCTTAGTTGCCTCTCTACCATTTTCATCTTGTTGCTATGATTAGTGTGATATGACTCAGTCTTTCTTAGTGTACTTTTTTTCTTAGTTACTTGTGAGTTTTAAGGTGCTTTTTCTCACTGTCATGATACCCCACTATTATACCTACGACATTCTGACAGGGAATATAATAAAATATATTTATTTGATATTAAATAAATTATTGTTTTATTATTAAATAATATTCTATTAAAAAAGTTGGTATCAAATCGAGTAATTCTTAACCGTGCTGTTAAAATATATTCTTTTTCGTTATGTCAGTTCTCTAACTTTATCTCTGCTATTTATTTATCTGAGAATCAATTAAATAAGATTTTATTTCACAATTAGTAAAATTATTATGAATTAGAATTTACTTGGTTCAGTGAGATGTGGATTAGCCAATTGATCTGTAACTGTGATGAATTGATGTAATAAGGAAGAATGAAGTTGTGGCTCCTTCAGCAGAAGTTATTTAATTCTGGGTTAAACACGAGGAAATATGAGAATAATAGTCTTTTTTTTTTCACAATTTTTAATGAATGATGATTGACACTATCATTTTTTCACGCTTCCACTCAACAATCAATAATATTATTATTTTATTATAAAATTTTGTTTATATTTATTTTTATTAATTAAACATATTGATAAAAGGTATCGTAAAGTGAAAGTAAGAGAAAAAAAATGGATGTGAAATTATCATCATCGTCATTCTGTCCTGTCTCTTTGGAGTGGGTTAGGTTTTATATATATATATATATATAGATTTAAGTATATATGTGACTTTTCTGATAATATTGAGCACATGAAAAGTAACATGGGCATGTGCTCTGATAAATGTCAATCATTCATATCTCACTTCAAATTTATTTGAAATTAAGAAAATGTTTACGAAAAAAAATTAAAATATATATATTTGATTAAAATTTAATATTTGAAAGGCTTAAAGAAGTTATAATTACTCAATAATGTTAGATATTTTTAATTGAATTCATTTTAAATATTCTTGTGCTTAATTTTTTATTTTTATGTTTAATGTTTGATTTTGATCGTTAATATCATGACGTGATTGTTTTAAGTCTATCAACTCATTTTTTTTAAATAATTAAAAGTGAGTTAAGTCAGAGAATAAATAAGAAAAGGAGTGAGTTGGTGAAGACTTATAGAAAAAAAATAATATTTATATTATTTTGTTGATAATAAAATCAAACAATAAAGTAATTAAATAAAAACAAAAAAAATATTAAATATTTTAAATATTTTTTCTTGATAATAATATAAATTATTAATTAGATAAAAATAAAAAATATTTTAGATTTATCTAATAAACTCCAAATGAATCTATGAAGCAGTTAAAATTTATCAACTTTAGGTTATAAGGTTTAGTTAATTATCAGGACTAAACTAATCAACATACATAATTTTTATTAAAAATTACATTATATTATAATATTAATATATCAAAGAAAGAAAATACGAAAAAAAACATTTCCTCCCAAAATTAAAGTTATTTTTGTAAATATATTAAATAAATAAATAAAATTTAAAAATGATCAATAATGAAATATTAATAGTTATCTATTTATTTAAAAATATAAATGTAACATTAAAAAGATAATAATTATTGATAAAAATAAAAAATTTAAATTAAACTCATTTTCTGATTTTAAATCATAATTTATCTTAGTTCTCTTCTCTTTTGTTTTTTTTAACTCATTTAAAGTATGAAAACAGATAAAGATAATTAAATAATATATATATATATATAAAGAAGTGATCCGCTTAGTTTGAAAGTAAGTTTAAAATGTTACTTTTAATTTGGACCATTTATTTTATTCTAAATTAATGGTTGATATTAAATAATTAAATATTTTCTTGAGAATTTCTTATTTATTATGCATTTATTCAAGTGGAAAAGTTTTTTTTTTTTTCGTTAACTTCATCATATTTCACAATCAAAATAGCTATAATAAATAAATAGAAGGATTCTCAACATATGTGCTCAAACCCGAAATAAATATAAATATTCTGTTAAATAAACCCCCAAATTTTAAATATTTTTGAACTTCTCTCTTTTTCATTTTCATTAAAGTTATACAACACGGCTTGCATAAAATTTATGTTTTAGCGAAAAAGAAAATTCCCTTCCTCTACTACCTTTACATCTTGCTATTTTGATGATTTGATGTATCCTATTTTAGGAAAATAAATACTCTAGTTATGTCCAATATTTTCATTAGTAACAAGAACAATGTAATAAACTGATGTGCAGACCATTTCCATACTTATTCATATTTATTATTATTATTATTATTATTAAAATTTTATACAAATTATACCTGTTTCATGTTTTGCATACATGATTGAGAACTCCTGGATGAGTTTGTTTTTTCTTCAAAACTCTTCTTTAAATTGATTGATTTTTCAAAACTAAAAAAAAAAAATCACATTCTCAAATACGAGAACATTTCTTATGAAAAGTTTAATTAAAAAGTTTTAATTTTCGATAAAAAATAAAAGGAAGTGTGACTTAATTGTGTGCAAGAAGTATTAAAAAACTTGTCTTATCTTTACATACAACAAGCAAATCTATTATTAATTATAATTGAAAATGTAGATGCATATAATATAATATAATATGCTTATAGAATTAATTTTTTTTTTAATTTATTGGACTCTTAATGTTCTGCATAGAATTCTATACAGAAAAATATTTATGCACCAAAAATATTTAAAGAAAGAATGATAGTTACCAACAATGTTCTTAGATCACGTGATTAATTAACATGATTAATTTATGTAGTTTTTTGTTGCTTAGATATGATTTACTTAACCATAATCATGTTTAAGATGTTTAAAAGTTTAAAAAAAGAATTTTCAAAAAAGATGGTTATTAATGATGAATGATCTTCTTTCCAAGATAATAAAGTTGATAGTGCACAATTTGTAAAAGAAATTTTGTTAGTTATGATGGGTGGATAAAAATTAATCACGCACTTGTTTTAAATATAACTATTTATGATATTCTTAAAAAAAAACATATACAAATATGACTTATCTTCACTTGGTATATAAAAGGTGAGATTTAATTATTGAAAAGGTGAGAAATGTCAATACTAACTGAAAGAAAGACAAATTGAACCGTCATCCCTTTATTAGTTAGTAAACTTAGTCTTAATTGACCATTAGACTAGGAGTAGTAGATTTTTCTTATTATCCTGTTCATTATTTAAAACAAAGATAATATATTATATTATTAAATTAATTTATGATTGTATTTTGTTGTGTGAAGTTTTATTTATAATATATATGTATAATATTATATTAATTTATAATGTTGTAAACATTATAGTTGTGAATGCCTAAGTGAAGATTCAGACAGACTTTCCTCATATTGATCCCACATCAAGAAGTGAAACTTATTCATGAAATGAAAAAATGTTTTAAAGGTAATTTGATGATGTGGATGTAAGGAGATAAATGAATATAGAGTTTGTAAAACTTTTCATACATACAAGAGAAAGTTTTACCAATGTTATTTAAAATATAAAAGTAGAATCGATGCAAAATCAGGGTGAATTGTTCATAGAGTTTATGCACCACTTTAAAATATATCACTTAAGTTACTAAGAAAACATAATCTTCTTCTTATTATGAAAGAAATTTGTACACATGTTCCTTTATACATTCTTTGAAAATAAATATAAGACACTTGAAAAGAAGATAATCTATTATTTATCCATAACAATCTTCGTTTCATATAAAGAAACTCATCAAAATAAAATAAAGAGAAAACTAAATTATAAAATATTTGAATTATCTTACTACTTAAAACATTTACTACCATGTTCACATTAATGTTTAAATTATCTTACTATTTAAAACATTTATTATCATGTGCACATTCTAAACATGATATAACCATTCAAATTCATAGTTTTTCAGAAATTTCATCCACATTCTTTTTTTCATATATAATTCATTCAAATTAAACAACTATTTTAATCTTAATCTCTTGTATTTATAAGTAAAATGATTTATTCCCTTAACATTCAACTGCCATCATTCATATATTACTTTATTTCCTTCCATTAATATAGAGTGAAATACAATTTTCCATTCTAAATTATCCAAATAAGATAATAACATATTTAATCTATTCAATTTCAAATATTTTGTTATGTTGTATTCTATTTCACTCACTTGAGATATCTAACATTAACACAAAAATATAGCTTAAATAATTGATTGATCACAATAAAACTAATATTAATTGAATTAGTTTTACTAGTTTGTTGGTGTAATTGAATTAATTTTTCATTGGTGTAATTAAATTAGATTTCAGTTTATATTGTTAGTTTGTTAGAGGGAGTTTTATTTTTATTTTTTTCTAGTGTTAGTTTCATCTTTTCAACTTGTGTATATTAACTCTACAAATTATTAATCTTAGTTAAGTTGATTCATAATATTCATTTCATTATTGAATAAAAGTGTTTTATTCATTGAGTGTGAGATGAAACTCTTTGTGTTTCTTATTTCATATAGTGCTGCAATTATTATTTTATCATGGCATCAATTTGATCTTTCTCTAGTTGTAACTCTAAAAATTGTAACACCTTGAAAAAAGTGATTGACAATCTCAAAGAGAACAACAGAGAATGATCAAGAAGAGTCGTTGATAAATCAACCGTTTATGCTGAACTTGCAACAGATGTAGTCAATTACAACAACACCAAAATCGGAGTTCTAATAGAGATTTCGTCTTATATTCATCCCAGTGAGAGTTCTAAGGTGAATCCAATTTTATTTGTACTAACACCAACCAATTTTCAAGCGTGGGAGTGTGGAAATTAGCGTTAAAGTCCAAGAACAAGTTGAAGTTTATTGATGGAATGATCTTGAAACCAGAAGCCACCAATCGTTTGTATGCGGCTTGGGATCACTGCAACACGTTCATATTATCTTGGATAAATTATTCTCTTTGTCAATGGCTAAGTAACTCTCAAATCCTTCTAGATCGACTTCAACTTTGTACAATATGCAACTTGAGAGATACTTACCGATTGACAAAGAGAATGATTGATCTAAGATAACACTCAGTGATCCCAAGCTGCATACAAAGGATCATCAACTTCCTGATTTCAAGATCGTTCTATCAACAAACTTCAATTTGTTCTTGGATTTAACGCTAATTTCATGGCACACTAGCACACGGTCATGAAAATTGGTTGTTGTTAGTACAAAAGAAATTGAATTCACTCGAGAACTCTCAATTATATAAATATAAAATAGATTTTTCATTGGTCTTGATTTTGGTGTTGTTGTAACCGACTTGCGCTAGCAAGCAAGTAAAGTCTCTAACTATTGGAATATCACTGTAAACAATTGATTCAACCTTTAATCATTCGTCATTGTTCTCTCTTATTAGAGTTGCTCTCTCTCTCTCTCTTATTGGAGTTGCAGGAAGATCAATCTCTAATACCATAATAAAACAATAATTATGTTAATGTGATTTAGTTTTAACTTTTATAAATTTTTTTAACTTTTATAAAATGTAAAATAACTAATTTTAACTTTTAAAAAATAGTTTTATTTATTTTTAACGGTTCCAAAAATTTAAATTAATGATTTTAGTTCATTAATATTTATTTTAAAATAAATGAATAACATTTACCTTATTAATTTTAAGAGTTTCCAAAATAATATATATTAACATTGTATTACAAGTAATTAGTTAATTTGCCATATAATATCATATTATAGATACAAAAATCATAATTTTCTTTCAGAAAAAACTACTATAATAAATGTACTCACTTTACCATATTTAAGCGTAGTGAATTTATATACAATAGTTTAGCCGTTGTTTTAACATTATTATAGTTATGTTTGAATACCAAGCTGAATTGAAATTGCACCAAATGTAAAAAGCGCAGTTCAATTGAACATGCTTGTGAAGTTCTGATGCTACGAAAGAATCATTATTATCCTTTTGAAAATAATTTGAAATTTGGAAGCCGTTCTTCGTCTCCGCTGGATCTGATCTGAACACGGTGCCATGAATCGGTTGCTGAAAGCGGCGAGAGCCTCTGGTTCTCTCAACCTCTCCAATCGTTCCCTCACGTAAGCCCTAGCCAACTCTTTCTACTGCTCCGTTCATTTCGACGTTTTCCGTTATTTCATTCATGCGCGCATTGCTATCGCTGTTGTTTCTATTTACAGAGAAATACCTGACGAGGTTTACCGGAATCTGGACGGGCTCGGTGGCGACGACGACAAGTGGTGGGAGGTACTGTACATTTCAAATTGAACCGAAAATAGGAAAATGTAATGAAATTTGAATTGGAATTAAATGCAATTGAATGAAATTTACAGGCTGTGGAGCTTCAGAAGCTTATTCTGGCTCACAATAGCATTGGATCGGTGAAGGAAGATCTGAGAAATTTGCCTTTTCTCGCTGTGCTGAATCTCAGCCACAACTGTCTCTCGCAGCTTCCAGCTGCTATAGGAGAGTGAGTTTTTTTGTAACGATTTAGTTTTGCTAGTTAAACTGTTTTCAGTTTGAAAATCTGTCGCTGGATTTTCCATTGTTGTTTGTTTCTGATTTGTAGGTTGCCTCAGTTGAAGATGTTGGATGTTTCATTCAATTCGATAACTGAAATACCGGAGGAGATTGGATCGGCTGCATCGCTTGTTAAGTATGCTTAATTCTGTGTTTTTTTTTTTTTCTCATAGGTTGGTTGATATGTGGAAGTTTGCTTTCCCTTTGTACTTACTATGTTTTGCATGTGTATGCATTTGCTTGTTTAGGTTTGATTGTTCAAATAATAGGCTCACGGAGCTTCCAAGCTCGCTTGGCAGATGCTTAGAATTGTTGGACTTAAAGGTAATGGCTATGTCTTGCTGAAACTTCGGAGAGTAGATGTTAGTTGTGTGATTGGCTTATGCTGCTTATCTTACATAATAGTGGTCTTTTCACATTGTGCTTGTGATATTGTGAATGCTATCAAGTTTATTTATTATTTTGACGCCTAAATGGAATTTGTTTACGGAGCGCACAATGGATACAACATGCAACAGTGATGTCTGACAAGTTTTAAAAATTATGGAACATGAAACATCTGTTGTAATTTTAAAATATAAAATCAGTGTAACATTAAAGTAATTCACAAGTCTTAAATCAACATGGTGAAATGTGTAAAAATAAAAAGAAAAATCAAAGAGAACCAATGTTTTAAAAGTGAGCATGATTCATTGTAGGAATAATAAAATGTTATAAATATTACAAATACTAATGTAATTATTGTGATATTTCTCATTTGTATTGGAATAAAATTGTAAAATATAAAAGATAAAAAAATGGGCACAACTACTTCTTTGAAGTGTTCGAGCTTCTTTAGGGGTTCACTTTGTTCTATGTTAATGTTAGACGTACTAACTGATAAAAATGAGATACTTCTAAGATCAGTATCCAAAGTCCAAATTGCAGTGCAAATAATTGAGTAATTTTTCTTTTGGGCGCATGATTAAGGAAGGAGTTTCCTTTCTGATAACAACAGTGATGTACTGCAATTTGTTCGCTAAATTATTTTCTTGTTTCAAAAGGATTTGTTCAATTCCTGTTAATGGCACTGCCAAAGAATTTGTTTCTTTCCTCTTAACTGTCACATTCATGTGGCATTTCTCTCTACCAGTGTAGTGCCTACTTTGACGTAAATTACCGTTCCATTTGTGAAATTTCTTCTCGCCTCTTCATAATGGTGGATTTCTTAAAAAAGAATTAAGCTTGAACCTATTGCTGTGACATCACATGCATGAACTCAAGCTGATGCTGTGCAGACTGTCGATCATCGTTCTCTTTACACCCCGACTTCACTAGATGGTCTTGATAATAGTCTTACCAGATATATATTATGTCCCTATGACGCTATGACCCCAAAGTTAAACAAATGGAGCACAGTTTTAGTGAATAGATTCTGTAGTTTACCTTTTCGTGATTATATATTTTGTTTTCTTGGTCATTGATTTGGGTCATTCAGCATACTTAAATCTATTGATGAAGGTTGTGTGTACTTTGAATTGGGGGCTGTGAAATTTTCCTTACATACTTTACCTGACTTTACAATTGAACTGAAATCAACTACAATTTTTTTCTATTTGTTGGTTTAAGTCTTTATTCATGTAAAATTATTGCACGTGCTGTTTGATGAAGTGAGGCTTATAATGCAGGGATCAAACAATCTTTTTACAAGCTTGCCAGAAGAGTTAGCAAATTGTTCAAAATTGTCTAAGCTAGATATGGAGGTAGTAGTTAGTAGCAAAAATTAGTATATGAATTGACTGCAAACATCTCCTTAAACCTTTAAAAAGTTATAGTTTCATTAACCGGTGCTCTCTATACATTACCTTTTTGTCTTTGCTAGGGAAACAAGCTAACAGTGATATCAGAAAATCTCCTTTCATCATGGACCATGCTTACCGAATTCAATGCATGTAAGGTCCTTTGTCCTCTAAGGTCACATGCATAATATCAATTAATTATTTTATTCCTATTTATAAATCTTTTGATTTGGCAAACTTTTTCCCATTGTTACCTCGCTACAGCAAAAAATTTGCTGACTGGGTTACCAGTCAGCATTGGATGCCTTTCACGTCTAATTCGTCTTGACGTTCATCAAAATAGTGAGTTCTTTAAACAATGGTCAACTTTTTCTTTTTTTTTTTTTTTTGGTTTCTCCATTATACATTCTGACTTGGAAATTATGTGTCAATCTGTGAAGGAGTATCGGCAATCCCTTCATCAATCAATGGTTGTCATTCACTTACAGAGCTTTATTTGGGGTCAAATTCTAACCTATTCCGATGCAAGTCTTCATATTATTAAAAGCATACTGTGCGTTGTTTTTCTTTCTGCTTGAACCATCTGCATCTCTCATACCTTTTGTGTTTATTTTTTTCCTCTCAATTTAGGGATAACAATATTTCTACCGTACCAGTGGAGATAGGGGCCCTTTCTCGACTTGGAACTTTAGATCTTCACTCTAACCAGGTAGGCAATAGTGTGCTAAGAAGCAATATATGGGGGAAATAATCGATTGTTGAAGCTCTCTACTCTGTAAAAGCTAAAAAAAATATTGCAATTTTCATCTTCTGATGCTTTATTCTCTTCTCCCTCAATAGTTGATTATTAATTCAATTGCTTATTGATTTTGTGTATTCACAGCTGAAGGACTATCCAGTAGAGGCATGCAAATTGAGTCTTTTAGTTTTAGATCTTTCTAATAATTCCTTGAGTGGGTTACCCCCTGAAATGGGTAAGGTCAGCAAATTTTGGTACTATGATAAGTATAGTTTTCTTTATTTTGAAAAAAAAAAATTGTAACTAATCGTTTGTACAGAAAATATGCAATGAACATAATTTTTTTTTATCTCAACTCTTTGTACTGATTTCAGTATCTGAAAGAACTGCAAAGAAACTGATAAGTAGTAAAATTGTAAAAACAGGGCAACATTCCCTGTGATAACGAGTTCTAAATAAACAATAATTTCAGGTGCTGGACTTGGGTATGCTTCATTGTCTTCTCAATGTAGACAATTCTCGTTGCTGACATTGAATCTCTACCTTTTGCTTCTTGTTTAGGAAAGATGACTACATTGAGAAAACTTCTGCTTAGTGGAAATCCTTTGAGAACTCTTCGAAGGTACAGAAAATGGTCCTTTCAGAGGTGAATATTTATATATATTTTCCTCTAATGTTTTTCTTCTTCTCACCAGCTCATTGGTATCTGGACCTACACCAGCATTACTGAAATTTCTTCGAAGCAGACTCTCTGTAGATGAAGGTGTCTTACTATGTTAAATCCATTATTCATTTTACGTAAATTTGAATCTGTTACTGAATGTTAGGTATAATATTGTAAAATTGTTCTGCAGATTCTGAAGCTGTAACCACATCAAAAGAAGAGGTGATCGCAATGGCTACCCGATTGTCTCTCACTTCAAAGGTGTTGCTTATCTTGAAAAGGAAAATATTCATTCCATAGATTTCCTTTTTATGATAAGCTGTTTGTAGTCTGTGTCTGTTGATATCCCAATGTGCATTAATTGCTTCAACATGGTTGGAAAGTCACTTTGCACTATTGCATAGACAAAATAATATATGTGCCAATTAGTTGCTTGAAATTATTTGGTTTTTCCTAGGAACTCATTCTTTGATTTTTTCTGCTTATAGAGGTTAGCAGGATACTAGATGGTACTTAAATATTCTAGTGCAAAATTCAACTATCAAAGTTAGGCACATGGCGTTGTGCTTGTGATAGGGGACAAATCTAGTTTTCCTTTTTATTACTTTTGGGAATAAAAATGACAAAAAAAAAAAAAA